>JFJP01037557.1_pt2 | contig 26216 bp, 17 predicted proteins | sample 431651 | NCBI WGS metagenome assembly JFJP01 (sample SAMN02602958, study PRJNA72255) | Microbial mat metagenome, whole genome shotgun sequencing project. | biome: fresh water; feature: sink hole; material: water; isolation source: purple microbial (photo- and chemosynthetic) mats found in...
CGTAGGAACTACGGGGATAGCCTGCTAAATGTATCTTGATGTTTGAGACCGACGCAGGAAGCTTCAACCTTTAGGTTGAAGTAGTTCACTGAAAAAGAGAACCACTGCTTAGTGAAATTTAATGCACAATGCACAATGCACAAGCAGCATTAAAGCTATAGACACTATAGCGGAGTCTGTTGTTTAGCGGTATTTTGCTGTTCTTTGTTCAAATTTGGCTTTTGTTTGCTTTTATTCTTCATGTTATGTTAAACTTTTCCTGTGAAACATAACTAAGGTCTTGTTTGTCGGATTTTGTTTTTTTACCTGTGTTATTGGAGTCGGAGATATGACCATGTCAGACATTCGTGTAGTTTCAGTACAAAAAGGACAAGCATCTGTGTCCACTACGCTGGATCACCCTATTGTTTTAACATCGCTTAATGAACTATCTAAAGCGTTTAAAACAGCGGATAGTAACAGTGAACTAATAGACTCCACTAGGGATACTGTTAGTGTTGTTACAAAGGAGAATTCTGTACCAGTTGTGACAGATACAGAAGCTGTTAATAAGGAAGAGACAGTGTTGGCTGTTGACGCTTCTGTTTCCGCGTATAACCCTATTGATGTGTTTAACCCTATGACAGCGGTTGCGCCTATCCCATCACCGCTTACTTTACCAGTACCACAACCAAAGAGTGAAGTACCCATGAGCAATGAAAACATTAGTACATCCAGTGTTCAGCATAAGTCTTCAGTTGTTACCCCTAATGCGACGGAACGTGCTACTCAGCAGCAGATTTCTACACAGGAAAAAGGCAGCGGAGTTCAGCCAGTTGCTGTAGATGTTTCTGCGCCTGATATGCACTCGGCTGTTGAAGACTCTAACTTCTTTGACTTGGAATTGACCAAGTTTCGGTTTTTCTTGGTTTTAGACCTTAACTTCACCATGCAAGATGCGTTGTCTGTCAAAGACTCACTGACGCATTTCAATGGTAAGAGTGAAGAAGTTTCATTGTTTAATCCGTTTCGTCGTCGAGTTACCCGTAAAGGCAAGGTAGTTTATCCCGCAGGGTATTTGAATACTGTTATTCCAGAGGTTGTGGAGCATTTGACATCTGTAACACAGTCTCCTGTATTTTTGTTTGCCGGTGATGCTGAAAAAGAAAACGTCGCTAAGGCATTTCTGTCTAAGGTGTCGATTTATATTCTGCGTAAGATCGACAATATTGTCGACCTTAATAGTCCGGTGTTTTCCCTTGAAAACGGTCAAAGCTTTAACGTCAAGGATTTCGTGTCTGTGCAATCTTGGGTTTCCACAGAAACAGGTTATGACGATAACGGCGAAGAAAACGCAGATATTAAAGTAACGACTTTGAACTCGGCTATCCGTGTCGTTGTTCCAGAGCTTGTTGCTAAGCCAAATACTGATGGTATGATTAGTTTTATTAACAGTGTGCATACTGTTATTATCAATACGTTGGACGAGGCAGAAGCAACGTATTCTGATGTTGTTATTGCCCTTTCGACAAATTCATCGGCTTACTTCAGTAACCCTGCTATGTCAGATTTAGTATTGGAACTGGTAAGTTCTAGTATGTCTGATGGTGAAGATGAAGAAGTTGACGTTGATGAAGAATCTGGTGAAGAGGTTGTAGTTGGCGGTAGCCCATTTGACTTTGAAGTTATTGGATTATCTGTGCAGGGATTGCTCGATGCTGTTGAGGCTGGCAATGCCGATACGATCTTCCCGACAGATAAGCAATCATTGCTTAATGTGCTGGGTGATAAGACTGAAATGGTTTTCTGTGCGTATATTCCAGCGTCGGACGGTTACGAAGACGAAGAAGATTACGACGACGACGACGAAGGAGAAGAAGCTGATTATGATGAGCCAGATGCTATAGCGGAGTCGGTTTCTAAAACTGCTGTGAAGGGAAAACTTGCTAAAAAGTCAACTACGGATTCTGACTTGAATGAAATCGATGTCCTTATTAAGAGTGCTCTTGAAAAAACGCTCAAGGATACGCCTGTAGCTTCTAAGAAGCAGACCAAAGCAGACATCGTAGACGAAGAGGAAGAGGAAGAGGAAGAAGAGGACAGCGACGAAGACGAAACTATGGAACTTTCTGAGGATTCAGATGGTGATGAGATAGAGGAAGACATGGAGTCAGAAGAAAGCGTTGAAGATGATGAGGATAGCGATGAGGACGAGGACGAAGACGAGGACGAAGATTCAGAACTCGAAGAAATCGATGAACTCGAAGAAATCGAGGAAACTTTGACCAAGGCTAAAGCTCCACTCCCCGCTGCTAAGGTATCTCTTCGCGACAAAGTTGTGGCTAAGGCGCAACAAGCGCATCAGAATAAGCTTAACATCAAGGGTAAAGGTGGATTCGATAAAAGGGCTACCGTGCAACCACAGGTAAAGCCAATTCTTAAACCACAGCGTCACGGTCAACGCTAACATGTAAGAGCTAACCATCTAGACGTTAAACATCTAGATGGTTATCTAGTAAAAACTATTCCTAAGCAGGAACTATTATGGCTAATGACTCAAATGTCTCTAACCAAGACAAACTTGTTAAAATAATCACTAAGCAACTCAGCAAAGAATTTTCTGAAATTGTAAGTGTGTTATCTCAGCACATGGAAGAGAATAACCTTTTAGGTCTTCGTATAAGTTACATACACGACTTTCTATTTAAAGTATTATACAATATTCCAGGCCATGCTGTTTTTGAAGAGAAGTTATCTGAAAACGGTCAAAACCTCGACAAAGTCGTTAAGTCTGTTTACTTAATGTTCCGTGAAGCATTAGTTAATAAACTGTTAGATGTTGACACGGTAGGATCAACAGGCGACCCTAACCGTGACGAGCATTTATTGTTTAGGTTAAGTAGTCCGCCGACATTGCTTAGTTTAGAGGAGCTTATATATTCTAAGTACACATTTAAAACTTCTGACTATTTTTACAAGGAACAAGGTTCTCTACTTTATGAAATAATGGATGAAATTTCAGGAAAAGCTAAGGAGAGGAGTGTAGAAGTTGTTTCAGCTATTAGGGGTAGGTCAGCTTCTATTGCTATGTCAATTCCAGCCGATGACGCCAAAGGTTAAACATATACAGTATAATATTGTGTTTTTGCATATTGTGATGACACAAAAAATATAATGTATATAATGTGATTAATTTAACTTCCTAAAACAAAAAATTGTTGTTCTGTGCAATAAAAAATTCTGAAAACAATAATGCAAATTCCACTGGTACTGTAAAGGAGAAAATATGCAAACTTTGCACTGTAAGTTTGAATGAATCAGTCTTTGCATTTTAGTTTTTTCAAAACTAAAATACTTTGTGTGTTGTTGATTGTTGTGTTGTGTTGTGTTGTGCTGTTGATTGTTGTTCCATCACGTAGTTACCTTTAACTTGTTATTTGGAGTTTTTATCATGGCTAAGCCAGTCGCTGCTTCTACCAAAAAGTCCCCCACTCCTCCCGTTGCCGAGAAAGACCATCGCCGTTTGACCCACCATGAGCGTTTGCTTCGCAAGACCTCGAACATGGGTGATATGACGGTTTCTGCTGAAGACGCTTCGTATGAAGTTACCATGACTGGACGTACCCCGGTTGAACTTATCGGTCATTTGTTGGACATGACTCCTAATCATGTTGTGTTCCGGTACAAGGTTCCCCGTTCGTCGAAAACAGTTGTTAGTCGTTTTCAGAATAGCGATGTGATTCGCGTTATCGGTAATGTTGGTGAGCCTGCTTCTCTGTTGTTGCTGAAGAATGCTCCGTTCGTTAATTTCACCGGTCAAGTGACTGCGTTGAAGAACGGATTTATTAAAGTGACTTCTGAGAATGGCGATTCGATGTTGGTCAATCCTTCCCTGCGCCTTGAGAACTTTTCGCTGTATATGAATAGTGAACAGCGTAAGGCTGCTGATGAGTCGGAAGAGGGTGAGGAAATTGCCGAAAAGCCGGTCAAAGTCGCAGCCAAGACTTCTGCAAAGGCTCCTGCAACTTCCGCCAAAGTGACTAATATCAATTCGGCTAAGAAGGCTAAGAAAGCTGCCACTGTTAGCGCTTTTGATGACGACGAAAGTGAGGCTGCTTTCGGTTGATTTGTAGTTCGTAGTATTTGATAGCTGTTTGATGCAAACAGGCTTGGTGTTGTATAAACCAAGCCTGTTTTAAAACCCCACTTTTTCAAAACCTGTTTTAAATCCTAAACCCCCTTTCAAACTCAGAGGTTTTACCCATGGCTAATGCAAACGCCGATAAGATCACCGCTTTCATGCAGAAAAACGCCAGTAAGTTTGAGTACTTGACCAAGGCTCTTGGAGACCTTAAAGTACAGATGGATAACTGCTATGCTGCTACGCAGGCTTATTTGGAGATTATGGACAAAGTACAGAAAAATTCTGGTGTTGAAACTGCTGTTGCCCAAGGTTCGATGAAGAAGTCCGCTAAAAAAGCTCCTGTAGTCGAAGACTTGGACGAAGATGAAGACCTGGAATATATTGACGATGTCGAAGATCTTGAAGAGGACGATGCCCCCATGCCGCCCAAGAAAGCAAAGGCAGCACCCGCCGCCACGGTGAAAAAAGCTAAGAAGGCTCCTGTAATCGAAGAGCCAGACGAAGACGAAGACGAAGATGCACAGGATGAAGAGTTTGAAGACGATGAAGAGCTCGACGACACAGATGAAGACGACTCCGATGAAGACGATGCTTACGAAGACGTATCAGAAGAGTTTGAAGACGAGCTAGACGAAGAGGACGACGTAGGAGATGAATTTGAAGATGTCTTTTCAGACTCCGAGTTTGAGGAAGTGAGACCTGTGAAGGGGAAAGCAGCCGCTGCTCAAAAGGCTCCCGCCAAAAATACGGTAAAAGCTAAGACCCAGGTATCAAAAAAGCGGTAAACACAATTAGTTGATTTTCACAAACCCCGCTTAGTGTTGATTAATATCACACTAAGCGGGGTTTTGCTGTCAAGTGTTATTGTTGTTATTCTAGACTATATAGCGGAGTCTGCTATGCCGAACAAAACCAGTCCCCTGTTGCAGTTAAGACGACAATCAAGAGGATATTCCAACACTGATTCCCTAACATTAGGAAAACCAGCACTTTTAAAAATGTATGGTTAAATTTAACCGAGCATGTTGATGACATTAAACGATGAAAAACCCCGCGCCGCAAATTTGCGGCGGTTAAATATCATTCTTCATTCTTTTCTTCCTTGTTTTCTTCATGCAAAATAAATAGTCTTATGTATTCCCGACCCACAACAAAGCTGTTAAACTTAGCTTGTGTTACTACTCACAAAGTTTCTACCATCACCTGTTTTGACCATATAGCGGAGTCTGCTGCACCATGCCAAACGATGCCAACCCTTACAGCACTCATTTTTCCCATACTGATACCAATGCTGCCAGTTTTGACTGGTCTGTTTTTCTTAGCGATGTTTTATACTCTGCATATACTACACCTTATATTTGGATTGAAATACAGGAAAGTATGCGCGAGGTGTCTTCTTTAATACAACTGATAGACTCTGACATACAGCGGTCACAATCTAGAAGTAGCACGTCATGGTTTAACTTTTCAAACAACGCAAACAACATGAGGAATAACGCAAATAATACAACCACATCTAATACCACCAACCAAGATCTAGAGCAAAGTTTTAGTAATACTAAAACGCTCACTACACTTAAAAAGTCTAAGAAAACTAAGCTTAAGACTAGTAATAAAGACAAATACTATTACTCACTTTTTTCAATACTTGACCAACTGGACTCGTCTGAGGGTCTACGCTCTTATATTGAAAGTCAAGCTCTGTGTTCTTCCGATGTACTAGCAGCTTCGGCAGTTTTAACTAGGGAATCCTCAACTATAAGCGATTTGGAAGAGTTATTATCACGTTATAACTTAGTGCTGGACATGCTAAAGTCATTATCTGGCTATTTTGATCTGATTGTTCCAGAGCATTTTAGAAAAGCCTATGCCATAAATCCGGTAATGGCAAAAGCTGAATGTGACCGAACCGAGGCACTTATAGAAGGTACTTGCGAGTTATTTTTAACTCAAGGTGTTTATACTATAAGTAGCCATACCATTCTTTTAAGGAAGCATCCGGATTGGCCAACTATGTCGAGCATTGTAGCTAGTCTGGAAGACAACGACGATAAGACTTCTTTTACCTACATGTCGAGCAGTTTACGACAGCTATCCACAAAACTTTTTGTTAATATACCATCAGTATTCGACTACCTAATGGGGGATGCCCACGATACTAATCTTAACAGCCTATTAACTGGGTTTATGTACCCGGTTAAACCTAAAACCAAGATCAAAAATAGTTTCAAAACACAGGAATAATACCATGCTTTACTCGGATTTTATTGCTACTATTGAAAGGCACAATAGCACCATTCAAGAGCTACAGTCCAGTGTTTACCGCATTCTGTCTATAGATAAAGACTACTCAATAGCCGTTTTCTATAATATGGATACAGGTTTAATGAATGCTGATCTGCTATATGGTGAATACCCGATTCCTAAGCTAGATATATCTGCTATACCTTACACTGTTTTAGCAGCTTATGCAAAAGTTGCTGAAGTAATCGACGAGTGGGTTACAGGTGATTCTGACGACCTTGTTTTTGAACACGACGACATTCTTAGTGTTTCTGAAACTACTGAGACTCACACAAATATTAAAGACGACCCTATGGAAAACCTGAACACACCGATACCTATCGATGTAATGACCTACATGGTACAAGTTAATGGAAAGAGATTGGCTCAAATAGAAGTACCTGCTGGAACAGATAAATTCACAGTGGAACAACTCGCTCTAAGTGAGTTAGCTGTTGTAAGGGCGATAGGCACTCGCACAGTATTAAAAGTTGTTTTTATTCCGGGTAAGCTGGTCAATATAATCAGCTAACTTTAAACCGGGGCATATATGCCCCGTTTCTATGTATATACTCTAACAACAGAGGGTAAATTTTATGCTGCATGAGACTACACGAGTAAAGTTAGTCAACCATACTACACACAACTCACAAACACACTACATTGGAAGTATAATGGTTAGTGATGCTTGTCTTACACCTTATATAAAAACTGACGATTATTCTGGCAAGTTGGAGAAACTTAATGTAAACTACGATTCAAATACAAATTCTTTCAAGTTAGAGTATAATTGCCATAAGTGTATTATAAACCCTTACCAAAGTCTTACAGAACATTGTAAACGAATGCTGGATTGTTCTGTAAATACTAATACAGTTAAACCGTGTCGCGCTGAATTTGAAGACTCCCACACTCCAACAGATGCATACCACATTGCTTTGAGAGATATATACCGTGGTGTAAAAGACGATGTTGCTGCTTTACACGTCAATAGTGCTATAGCAATGTTTACATCAAGAAATACACTGTCTGTAACGGATACAAAGTTTTTAGAAAATTTCGTATCGGTTATTTTCTACAGGTCTAACCGATTAAAAAGTCACTACTACTTGGATTTTATTACATGCTCTAACGACCAAAAGTTTTATACGGATAACTATAAAACCGTAAAGGCAAGTAAACTACAAGAGAACTCTGTAGTAAGGTCACTGTACCATGACCATAGAGTATATGCAGTTCAACATCATACTAAAAATACTATACCACTGCATGTATTTCATCAAGTGCGAGGTAATAGTATATCCCACGGCTTTGTAACAGGTTCTGGAGTTATTGTTGGACTTAATAACAATGCAATCCCGTAGTCTTAAACAAGAGGACTGCACACTATGTTGTATGTTAAAGAACTAGACTCGTTGAGTGCTGACGAAGACTCTATGAGCGATTTAGATCTAGCTAATAGTGTACCTATAGGGTCGGTATGGTTACATCATAATGGGTGTTTATACACTGTAATATGCGTAACCAATCAATATGCAGGTCTTGGTCGTGAAAACGAATATCCTATTACTGTTGTCTATCAAGGGGAGGACAATAGACTTTGGAGTAAACCGCTCTCTGACTGGTATCGATCAAGAATAAAGATTCCTGCTTGAAAAATACTCACACCACAACAAGACACAGAGGTATTGAACAATGGCTGTAATGCGCAAAAATATAACACACAATAAAGCCCAAAATGTAAGCAAATCTGCGGTGCGCAGTCCTGCTGTTGACCCTTCTTATGGTGTAGATTCCATTCAGATTTTCAAAGGGCTGGATGGTATTCGTAAGCGCCCATCGATGTACTTGGGAGACACTGGCGACGCGATGGTTTTTCAAATGTTGAAGGAAATCGTGGATAACTCTGTAGACGAGTACCAAGCTGGTAGAAATAATTATATTTCCGTTACCGTTAATAACGGAAAATCAGACACTGACAATGTCGAGGTTATTGTTTATGACCGTGGTCACGGTGTACCAACCGGGCATAACGAGAAAGAAAACATTAACACTCTAACTGCTGTGTTTTCTATGGTTCATGCTGGAGGTAAGTTCGACGATACAGCATATAAGAGTTCTACAGGAACATTCGGGACAGGTTCATCTGCTGTAAACGCGGTATCTAAGCGCTTCGACGTTTGGACGTTTTGGGAAGGTATATGGTACTACCAAAGTTTTGTGGAGGGTAAAGCCAGAACTGAGGTTTATATGCGCTGTCCAGTTCCAGATGCTATTAAGAACAGAATAGTCGGTTTTACCGGTAAACGCGGAACAGTTATTAGGTTTATTCCTGACCAAACTGTAGTATCCCAAAACACTGTTAAGTCTAAGCTGGACTTAACTAAGGCTGTGGATTACTTGAAAACGCTTAGTTTTCTAAATTCCAAGCTGGAGTTAATAGTACGTTCCGAGGCACACGATAAGAATTTACGGTTTTACACCGAGGACGGTATTAGTGAGTTATTGGACAATCGTATTACTAATAGCGGCTTGGAGTATGCTGCAACAAAGTCCTTTGTACTAACAACTCCTAAGCTAAGCATCGCTATGGCTTGGACTAACTATGACGGTGAGGATGGTATTTGGTCGTATGTGAACAGTTCGAGGACTATAGATGGTGGCAAACACGTTGATGGTTTCTTTGCTGCGTACCAAAGAGCCATAGCGGTCTTTGTTAGCAAGGAAGCCGCAGACAGTCAAGCTGACAAGCCTAACAACATCAAAGTACGCGGCAGAGCATCTAAGAGTACAGCTAGTAAAAAAACCCGTTTGCAGAGTTCTTTGGAAAAAATATCGCTAAGGGATCTTAAAGTGGGTTTACTAGGTGTTATGAACCTAAGAATGTCAGGTGCAGTATATTCATCGCAAACCAAGGAAAAACTGACCTCCGACGTTGGCAAGATGGTTGAGAATACTGTCTACCCTGAACTTGAAAAGTTCTTTAGTAATAACCCGCAAGTGATTAAGACTATCATAAACCGGGCTAAAACTATTGCACAAGGACGTGATCAGTTCAAACAGGTTATGAAAAACCTAAGTTCTTTGAAAAAAGCTGGAGGATTATTCTTACCTAATGTTTTAGTATCTGCACCGGATGCTACTCCCGATGAGCGAGAACTGTATGTGTGCGAGGGTCTTAGCGCTCTTGGCAATGCTAAGAAATCCAGAAATTCTGGCTTTCAAGAAGTGTTAGCCTTATCGGGTAAAATTGCTAACGCTAGTAGATTGCCACTAGCCAAACTTTTAGCATCAGTACCTATACGAAACCTAATTGTTAGTATGGGAGCCGATGTAGATTCTATTACTGATTCTGAAGCAGGCACAGTATTGTCGACTAAGGGGTTACGGGTTAAGCGGATTTTTATGTTAGCTGACCAAGACCCGGATGGTTGCCATATTTCAGTTTTAATTTTAACCGTGCTGTGGCGGTTCTTTCCAGATTTGTTTAAAGAGGGGCGAGTATGGACTGTTAATGCTAAGCTCTATCATGCCAACCATAAAGGCAACTTATATTTTGGCGATACTTTTGACGAGTGCTATGAGCAACTACCTTCTGGAGCCTCGAAAAACTTAGTAGTCCGGGCTAAAGGACTAGCAGAATATTCTGTTGACGTGTTAAGCCATATTGCTTTTGAACCTACTACCAGATTTGTAGTTAAGATTGACCCACCTACAGATTCTAACGCAGTCGGTTATTTTGAACGTCTGGTTGGTGTAGATTCTTCTGAAAGGAAAACACTGCTAGGGTTGTAATTGGAGAATAAACCATGATCGCACAAAACCCATCGTTGTACGTTGCTTATGACAACTTTGACCCGTATACTACAATGATTCCATTTGCATCACTGAAAGGGAACACACTTGTAGAAATATGGATGAAAAAGGAGGAAAATGTAATTTTAATGGCAACGTCCGATAACAAACTCTTTCTATGGAAGCACACACAGAGTTGTTGTGAAGACGTTTCCATAAAAGAAATTTCTGGAAATTTGCAGAACTTGATAGGGAGTGAGCTTATAGTAGCAGATGAAAAGACAAGCCACACAGAGGATAACAATGAATATGAATCCAGCACATGGTCATTTTATACCTTGAGGACACTACAGGGGTTTGCCGATGTATCATGGTTTGGTAGTAGTAACGGATACTATTCTGAAACTGTCGACCTTTACCAAGTAGATTGGGAATGTTGTATTAAGGACTTTTCAGGTAAGCACTACGCAGAGAAAGACAAGTCGTTAACAGGTTGGGTTATTTATAAATAGTAAACTACCTGTTTAGATGCTATAGCGGAGTCGGTTGAATGAATAAAAATTCAACCGGCTTTTTGTTTCAAGGATGAAATGTTAGTAAATACCGTTTATTTGTATTAAATACTCAACTATGTTAAACTAGCATAGTTGAAAACCATCCTGTTTTGTTGTATTACCGAGGAAAGACTCATGGCTAAGCGTATTTCGACATCGCGGCGTTCTGCGACAACTAATGTAAAGAAATCTCGTCAAACTTTTGCTGCTGCGTCTACCGAGGCTCTTTTAAAGCAAGCGCCCATTGAGGACTTACAGGATTTTTCTGCTCGGTCGTTATTAACCTATGGGACTTATGTTGTTGAGCAACGGGCTATTGTCGCGTACAACGATGGGTTGAAACCTGTCCATAGGGCTATTCTATGGGCGATGTATGGATTGCACTTGCACAACACATCTTCTTTTAAAAAATGTGCTCGAGTTGTTGGTGAAACCCTTGGCCTCTACCATCCGCATGGAGACGCCTCCCTGTATGATGCTTTGGTAGGTTTAGTGAATTCTCCGACTGGATTGATCGAAGGTTACGGAGACTTCGGGGATCACTACTGCCCTGCCGGAGCATCGAGATATTGCTTCATAGGATCAACACGCGTTATGACGGAGTATGGTCTGGTGAAAATTTCTGATATTCCAAGGCTTGCTGCGGATAACCCAAAGAAAGGATACTTACATAGATCAGGGGAGCATATTAATATTGATGTTAATGTGGCTTCTTTGAAGGAAGACCAGAAAGCAACATATTGGGTAAATAGCGGTAAGCAAGAAACGGTCAAAGTTACTACTAACTTTGGAAACTCCATCCAATGCACACCTAACCAACCTTTATACACCCTTACATCGAAAGGGTATGAGTGGAAAGAAGTTCAAGATCTTGTGGTAGGCGATAAGATATGTATAAAGAGGGGATACAATGACTTAAATATTCAGTCCGGTAACTCTTTACCAGACTTTATACCCACAGCAACTATATCCTGGAGAAAAGTTGTATATCCAAGTAGTTACTACCCACAGACCATGACTACAGACTTGGCATTTATATTGGGGGCAATAGTATCCGAAGGCTCTAAGAGTGGTAGTAGTATAGAGTTTACTAATACTAATAAGACCTATTTTTTAGCTTATGCTAACGCTTTTAGGTCTGTATTCGACAAGAGGGTCAAAACTTCGCAAAAATTACACCGCAGATTAAACCCTAAGCACAAGTTGCTAAAATCCTTTACTATTCACCATACAGTGATGATAGAATGGTTTGAAAACCTTGGAGTAAAGTTTGGATCATATAACCAAGTTGTTCCAGAGGTTATTTTTCAGTCAAGTAAGACTGAGGTAGCAGCCTTCCTGAGAGCCTTATACGAAGGAGACGGGTGTATAAGGTCAGATAGAGGAAATAGAAAAATTACTTACAGTTCAGCCAGTGATCAGCTAGTTGCTGATGTTCAGTTACTCCTGTTCAACTACTTTGGAATAGTATCTTGTATCTATAAGGATAGACTCCAGAGTGTACTCGTTATTTCTTCGTTGAAGAATTTGTCTATTTTTCAACAAGAAATAGGGTTTGTATCGGTAATAAAGTCAAAGAAGTTAAAAGCTGCGGTTTCTGAGCTTTCCACATACCATAAAGGCGGTAGCTGTTATGGTATGCCTAAAGACTTTACACACATGCTTCGTAAGGAGTATTTGGCAAAATTTACTAAGCCCGGATGCCCAACTGTTGATGAATTTGGAAGACCGGCCAATAGGGGCAAGAAAGGGATATTTAATCAGATTCCAAGGGACTCTGATAACTTTTGCGCACATGTGAAAAAGCATTCCCCTATCGACAAACAGTTATGGCCTACCCTAGTAGGGTTGATGGAAGATGTAGCAGATAACAACTATTGTTATGCTACAATAACGAGCATTGAGGACATGCCCGATCAATGGGTTTATGACCTAACTGTGCCTAAAACACATGCGTTTGTGGCTAATGGTATCATCGCGCATAACACGGAGTGCCGAATTTCGGCTTTTTCAGACGCTATACTTCTAGACCCTGATTATTTAGCAGTAACGCCTATGGTCGACAATTATTCAGGTGATAGAAAAATGCCTCTGTATTTACCGGCAAAGTTACCGATTGCCCTACTAATAGGCAATCTCGGTATCGCGTTTGGAGTAGCTGCTTCTATGCCTTCTTTTGAGCTAAGCGGCGTTGCTGCTATGACTAAACGCGCCTTACAAGTATCAGCTGGTGAATCTAAGACCCCTATTACTGCTAAAGAGTGCGCAGATACTTTAAAGTTCAAATTTAAGTACGGGGGCAACATACGCTCACAAAAATCAGACATAGTGAATTTTATGTCAACGGGAAAAGGGAGTTTATACTTTTCACCGACTGTAGAGCGGATCGACACACCAAAGCTAAAACGCTATTTAATTAAGTCCGCTTGCCCCGGTTTTGAAACTAAGTCCAGCATAGACAAAACGCTGGAAAAAATTGCCAATCTACGCGGCGTAACTTTGGTTAGTGACGTTACTGACAAATCTGGTGTTCAGTACAATATTAACCTCACTAAGACCCTTTCGGGTAAACCCTTACTGGATTTATTTACTAGCATCGATAAACTGCTACTGAAAACAGATTCGTATGACGTTGGTTTAACCGCACGTTCACCTAATGCGGTCAAGTTCTTTAAAACAAGCATACCGGATTTATTGATGCGTTGGGCGAAGTGGAGGTTACAGCTTGAAAAGAAAATGCTGGCTAATTTGGCTCTTAAAGAAAAAGAAAAGTTAGCCAAATTAAAGCTAATCGCCCACGCGATCTCTAATCTGAAAATAGTTGTTAAAGCCTTGGAAAGTTCCGATCCAGAGTCATACCTAATGACCAACTTAGGGATCAACCAAGAACAAGCCAATTATATTCGTGACCTCAAGTTCAGACAACTGGAAGCCACCGACTTGAATACTGTAAAAGCAAAAATAAAGGATAGTATCAAACTTGTTAACCAGTACGCTGCGGATTACAAAGCTCCGTGCAATAGAATCGTGTCTGATCTCGACATTATTCTTAACAACAAGAAAATACTGTCCAATGCTGCAAAGGTTGCTAAGACTTAATAAGAATGTTCAACACGTCTAGCTCTCAACCAAGCATGGGGTTAAAGTGTCCAAAGATTCGCGCACTTGCGCATCATGGTTAGAGACCTGCACGATCTGCCAACAGCGGTTTCCTAACATACATTACCATCATGTTATTCCTGTTTCCTGTGGAGGGAAAAATGGACCGCAAGTACCACTATGCGGTCAATGCCATACAGTGCTTCACGCTCACGCAGTCTACATAACCTCAAAAAGCCGGGGTCAAAAGCCCCCTAAAGTTTTTTGGACTTCAACAGATCAAGAAGACCGTGCAAAGCCGTTACTGAGTTATTTGGTAACGGCTTTTACTAGTCGTGAATCTTTAGGGGTTGGAATCGCAGAAGAAGCCGGTTTAATTGGTTCTGAGGAAGCAGCACGTCAACACCCTATTAGTTTAAGACTAACGCGAGAAGAGCATAATACTCTTCGCACACTAAAGTCTGATTTAGGGTTAAATAGTCTAACAGAGACTATGCTTTTCTGTTTGCAGCACGTAGCTCAAACACACAACAGCCAATTAAGTGTCTTAACACTTAATTGGCATGGAGGATTAAACCATGGTACAAGTACAAGAAAAACCAACGAAGAAAGCGAGTCAGATGGGGCATATAAATCAAGCGTTGAAGCCGAAAACGAGTCGAGCGACTTCGACATCGAGGACACTTTCTTCGACGATGAACCAGAAAAAGCAGCCACCACAACAGTTGACTCTAACAGAAAAACTTTTACCAAGAAGGGGTCAAGTCGACTATTTCGACTTGGATCGAGAGGAAGATGTCAGAAACAAACGTCTTCAGAAAGCCAAAGAACAGAAAGCGAAAAAACAAGAAGACCACCTGAAGCGGCTGACCCAAGATGCGATAGCGGAGTCGGCGCAAGAACAAATGCAGGAGATAGCCAGCTACCCTGCGGTGAAAATAAACGTAAACGCATTCTCGGGGACAAAACTGACATGGAAAAATACTTTAACCTGTGGTGATTGTGAAGGGTTAAACATTCGACATATTAGATTTGAACAAGCTGTTTGCTCCCGTCGAGGCATAACTGGTAAAAGCTCTATTTGTTCGAGGTTTTCACCTTTACCTCCATCAGCTTTTATTGCTACGCCAAAAGAGTCAGACGCGCTGTTTAATTTTTCCGAAATGCTTGCACAATTTCCAGACGATAAAATTTCCCACTTGATTGGTTTAATGTGGGTAGAGAAGCGAACTAGGAAATATGGTTTTAGGTTTTTTCAAAAACTATATTACCGATGGAAAGGATGTAGCACCGATAACTACTATGGAAACTTTATAGCCGGGTACTTAGTATCGGTTACTACTAAAGTAGTCAGGCTAACTAACCGTAATGCAACAGCTATGATCTCCATCTATCTTGACGGAGACTCAACAATACTAAAAGGTGAAGGTCCAAGCTTCTTTACCGAGTACTCTTTTAGGACTAAAATTGATCCTATTATACGGGGTAAGACTGATAGTGAAACCAATGATCGCCTAGAACGTAGACGATTAAATGGGCTTGAACTCCCGTTAGATGATATTGCCGAGCCAGCTACTAATGTAGGCGATAATAGTGCGAGTTCAAGCCCACCAGCAAAGGATAAGAAAAAGGCTCATAAAGTTTTAGGTGTTGATGACCTTCTAAGCCTGTCATGCTCTACTGATGAAAGTAAGTTTGATGTTAAGCCTTTAAAACCTAAGTCCAAAGTAAGGGACTTGGTAGCTATAACAAGTGAACTGTCCCGTACAATGCGTCGCGTGGATACCGGTTACTACAATACAGGCAACGATGATACAGACGTAGTAACAGATAGCGGTTTGGAAGACTACTATGCTGAGCAGGAAGACGATAGAGTTATCGCAGAAGACGATGACTATCAGGACTTTGAAGAATAGTGTTTGTTTGTACACGTCAGAAAACGTGCTTGTGTTAAATAACACAAGCACGTTGCTTTACCGTTAAGCCGAACACCTGCTTGATTTCTAAAAATAAATCTCAAACAATATAGGGGTTACTGTTATGACTAGCACCACGGCTAACGGCCAGCGGTACGGTATTGGTAGTGTGTCTCTCTTTAAAGAACTTGAAAGGACAATTATAGATAATATACCGTCTTTAAGCTTAGATGCTCAACATTTAAGCAACCCTGACCTTAAGCAGGCAGTCAATAACAAGCGTATTAAGTTAAACCGTTATATTACAGATCGAATTTTCGATCTGTCAATCCGTAGAATATCAAGGTCGAAGTTTAATGCTCTGTGCCAGCCTTTAGTCACCAAAGAGGTTAACGAACGGGAACTTAAGCAAGCTCTTAGAGTTGTTTTGGACAATGTCCTGTCCAGTTCTTATACGTTGTTGACACTGCGGTATTTTATATACGCGACTATTCTTAAATTCAGTAGTGAGTATATTGATAATACTACACAAAAAGCAATAAGAATAATACATAACACAAATCAGCACAGAGCGTTGTTTGACTACACGTTAGCTAGTGCTGCGCAGTATGGAGTTCTTCGCCAAGACGCTGTTCGAGTTTTTGTATATATTACCAAAAACTTTTCAAGAATGCCTGATGTTCGGTATAAGATATCAAGGTATTCTGCTTCTACATTCTCTACAAAGTCGCGCAATAACGTCATAGCGGCTTATATGAGAATACACGCAACCATCCACAGCTTTATTAAGCTGTATGTTCGTAAAAAGCTACGGTTTATTACTTTGTTTTACTCTGGAGTAACTCGCGAAGACTTGGAAAACGACTTAATCGTCAGAGTACTTAAAGTCTATTACAACTTACAGCCATGTACTTTACCCGAAGCACACGTTATCAGCTACCTGTGTTGTACTGTAAAATCATTCGCTGTTAACATTATTGACGCTTACACATCGCAAAAGCGGTCTGTGATCGCTAAGCCTGATGCCATGGATGATACGCAAGACAGTATTCACAAACCACACAGGTCTCACAGCAAAGTTTGTGTTTCTAACGACCTATTTTCATTTGGTGATAAAAAATCGGATAACGGGGGTTCAAATAGTGAGCTAAGTGACAATACTGCGTTTGACCTGTATAACTATGCCCAAAGTGAATATAACACTTTGTATGGACTATCAAGTGAAGACTACGCGAGGCTAGAGCTAGACGCTATTATACGCAGGTATGATAGCATATCGACAGAAACCCTTTTTAGACACTTAACCCTTATAGAAAAAGTTAATGTTAAGAAGTCAGTATGTGACAAATCTGAAAAACAGGTTAATATAACCTACGATAAGGCTAGAATGATTAACTTAGTGTTTTCTTACGATTATAGCTTTACTGCTTACCTTCGTGAGAACGCTAGTATTTCTGATTCTGAATCTAACCTTGACCTTATTCATAGGTTTACTCTGAAAACTATTGTGTATAAGGCTATGCGGTATGTAAAGTCTAAACCGTCAGTAGCTAATAGCCTTATTGACGAGTTAAATACCGTGTTTTCAGATACTAAGTAAAATAAACTACATAAGGGGTACAAGCTGATGTCCGCAACAAGTGACTTAATTGCCGAAATTACTTTTTTACGAGTCGTGTGTTCAGATACACTTGATTTGTATAAGAAGTCTAAGTTACTTTCCCAAGTAGATAAAACCCATTTTGGGTTTTCACTAACAAAGGAAATTTACATACGAATTCTATCAGTGTTGCGTAGTCATTCAGCTACTCCTTCTATGTTGGAGTTAATGACTGATCCGGTTCTCAGTGACGACGCACGGCAGTTTATTAAAGACCGTGCTCCGAGGAAAATAAAAATAACAAAGACGCTATTGCGGAGTCTGCGTACTACGTTGCAAACCTATCGTCAGATTCGAGCTATGGCTTCTGTTGCTAAAATGTTAGCTGAATCATTAGGACAGCCTGGAGTTAACAATGATAGGCTGTTGGAAAAAGCAACTAATAAACTTAACGAGGCCAAGTTAGTCACTGTTGACTCTGAAAAGCTTTACCACTTCGGCTTAACAGACAATGCTAAGAATCTTGTAAATAGTGTGTTAAATGGAGCGGCTGATGTTTTATACCCTACTGGTTTTACTGGATTTGATGGCCCTTCTGGTGGCTTGCCTAATGAGGGGTTGTTTATTATAGCGGCGACGACTTCTGGTGGTAAGTCTGCCATCTGTAACATTGTATTAAAAAACATGTATCTACAAAGTAACCTTGACGTAGTAAAAGTTACTCTTGAAATGAGTGAGCGCCAAGAAACTCGTCGTTTGATATCATGCTTAACTCAAATACCACACGATAAGTTCCGCAGAAACGATTTGTCTATAGCAGAGAAACGCTTTGCTGACAAGACATATCAGGACTTTAAGCAGCACGGTATAGACAATAACTGTCGGTTTACCATTTGGTCACCACAAACGTGTACCAGCCTAGACAAGATTTTACTGATGGTACAGCCTTACAAATACAATGTGGTGGCTATTGATTATATTTCATTGCTAAATGAAGATAGTAATGACGCTCAATGGCAGGTTTTAATGGATCTGTCAGTGCGCTGCAAGGCATTTTCTCGTAAAAATAAGTGCTTGGTTATCTTACTGGCACAGCTTGACGAAGACTCGGAGAAAATACGTTACGCAAGAGCCATTAAAGAAAATGCTGATGTGGCTTGGGCATGGGCTTACCATAAGAAGGAGCATAGAGAATCTAGAATATTGACCATAAATATTCTAAAAGGACGGGATATGGAAATATTCTCGTTTCAACTTTTAGAACGGTTTGACGTTATGTCTGCTGAAGACCTTGACGCGGAGCAATCAGACCAGCACTACTCAGATAATTCAGTGTCTAAGAAAGACGAAGAATATGCAAATAAAAAGCATACTACCAATTTAACACATTCAGACTTAGAGGATACTACTGATGATTCTACAGATGCTACTGAACATGCGGCACCAAATGCTCGTAAACCTACAGGTAAGTTACCGAGTAACAATCGCAAGACTGGCCGCACTCCAAAGGGCGATGAAGCACAATCAAACACAGTTTCTAAAAAGAAATACACTAAAAAACCAAGGGAAACAGGAACAGTAGACTATGACGACGGTTATAAGTCTTCAAGTAAAAAACAGGCTAGTTCTGACCCGGATTACGATGAACTTGACCTAAGTAGTGTCAGCAGTATTGACTATACCAAAGACGGTATGTACTAAGTTAGCTATAAAAGCGAGTATTGTTTTTGTCAAAAACAATACTCGCTTTTTCGTCTTTAAAACTAAACACAGGGTTTATATATGAAAGTTAAAACACCGAATCATACTTTACGCAAAAGGTTTATGAATATAACCCTTGACGGAGGTTTAAAGCTTAATAAGAGTGATAAAGCTATAATCACCCCTAATACTACTGAAAGTATTAACATACCTAAGTATGATGGCCCATTTGGTGTTATAGATACCAAAGACCCGGTAATAGTACAACCTGTCGAGGGAAAACCTGTAGTACAACCAATCGAACACAGTAAAACACAAGATTATACTAAACCTAATCTAGGTGTGCTTGGTCTTAGGTCAGTAACCATACCCCATAATATAAACCAAGATTCTACTGTAGAGGATAATAATATTTATTCAGAGAACCAAAATTTAAATTCACCTTATAACGGCGTATCGATAGCTCAAGAAGAAGTAGATTCTTATGTAGATGAAGTTAATGCTCTGTCTAAAGACCTTGTTGAAATTTTATTAAGCGGCGAGGCTAAGTGTTTATTAGCTTTGGAATCCGCAGCGTCTTATGTTCAAGCTTTATTGCGAGACGGGCTAGGTATAGACGCTGAACTAGATACAAGTGTTATGTCGACTATTTCCGACATAGGTAAAGTAGCAGTGGTGTTTAAAGCTTTAAAAATGGTTGATCTTCCATCAGTATATAAGGCCAAATTCTTCACGACTTATATAGAAAAAATGGCAGAACAGTCCTGTTTAACGCTTACGGAAAAGACAACTTCAAACTATAAAAAAGACATAACGCTTAAACGACTAAGAGATCTTGAAATATTGATCAAGCAGCGTCAGGACAAGCTGTTAAATAGTAGAACAATCACTGAATCACAGCAAATACGCCAGAATAATAGGCAAGATACGCATACACCTATTGCTGGTGTAAAAAAATCCCGCAAGTGAAATTTTATAAATACTAAGGAAAATACCATGTCTACAGACGATAACCAGAATAAAACCATAAGTAATAAAAGTATAGGTTTTCCTAAGACATGTATGACCTGTGCTAAGTATTTAACCTGTAGACTACCGGCCAAAAAACACGGTTATGCTTGTGATGTTTATGCTGCGGTAAAATCCCCAACTAAGGGTATTACTTTTTCAAACGAACTTGGAACATTGACCAAGCAAGCTCCAATGGACCCGCTGGATATATTATTATCGGTTAACATTACGCGGTCTAAAAGAACAATGGGTAACGCAGACTCTGAGTACAAAGCCGAACTAGAAGAAAAAGACGATTTTGAAGACATTGTAAGCGGTTTAAACGGCGACGCTAAACAAAACGCAAGGGATATTAAAGCTGAGCGCGACTCCATGTTTAACATTGCTCAGACCATGAGCAAAGCATCGCAAGCATCTGGTATTGTTCCTCACGATTTAAAAGTAAGCGACGTAGAATTTCCAGAAGCTAAGAATTTTTACCAGTTTTCAACGGGTGAAGATTTCCTAAGAGTAAGACCTTACTTGATGCAGTTGATCATTGCTAGTGAGTGCTTTTCTGAAATTTGCCCTATATGCTCAGACATGGAATGGGTAAAACACAATAGAAAAGTAGGTGACACTTACACTAAGATGGAGAAGCATATTTGTTTTATGGAAAATGGTATATGTCCATCCTGTAAAACACCAAAATCGAAATTAGTTTTAGATGGTTTGGTAAACCCTTACAATGAAATGGCGATGGTCGCAGGCCAGCGGTGTGTGTCTTACGGAACATTGATTTTAACACAAGACGGTTTAATGGAAATTGGCGAATATAGTCACGGTCGTCCTTATGGTTTTTCAGATTTCAAACTTAAAGTTTATAATGGCGAGTATTTAGAAGAAACTAGCGACTATTATATCAGCAAGCCTGAAATTGTAAATAAAATTGTTCTACAATCAGGACATAATATGATCTGCACGGATGACCACCCTGTATTAGTGGTTAAGAATAATGGTTGTGAAGAAATGGTTAAGACCAAAGACCTTGTAATAGGCGATTGGTTGAAAGTAAAGTACGACACTCAAGTTTTTGGTAATAAGCTTGTTTATATGACAGACATTATAAATAAAGCTGAAAACGAGTTGCTTAGGCGATTTTCCACACAGCAAGTAAATACTGCATGGAAGTATGACGCTTCTAAACAGGTTTTGAAATTCTTACCAGAAAGTCAACGCCCTCGCAGACTTACTAAGAAACTTTGTGTGTATATGGGCTTATGGGTCGCAGAAGGACGTAAACGATTGGTTAGTAACACGGATACAGAAGTGCTTGATTATATAAGATCTGCACTAGAACAGGTTATTGAACCGTCTTGTGTTTATACTTATACTAATAAAACTAAACCTCAAGGTATACTGATTAAAGGAGCTTTAGCTACAGTGTTTTTGGAAATACTATTAGGGCAAAAGCTATCCACAGGGAGCAACACTAAGTGTATACCTCTAATCATTCGTCAAGGGCCAAAGGAGTACCAGACTGCTTTTCTGCGCGGTGTGTTTGAAGGAGATGGTGGAGTTGAAATTGCTCGCACCAAAAATAAGACTTTGAGTTATCATGGAGTTATTTCGCACACGACTATTTCCCGCAAGCTTCACATGCAAATATCCGCCATGCTCTTAAATTTAGGGGTTATGCATCGTACTCGAACCAAGAAAACATGGGCAACCAACGGTACTATAAACCAGGTATCTAAAACTGCTTACGTTATTGAAATTCAAGACAAACAGTTTATTGAATTATATGCGGCTGAAATTGGCTTTATTACTCAGAGAAAAACAGCAAGGATGCAAGAACTGATTGAAATTTACAATGACCGTAGAACAACTAAGGGGAGTTTACTCGATAAAGTAGCTGATCCAATAATCAGTGATGTTAAATGGCTTCTTGATAAGGTTAAGCATCTAACTGGAAAAAATGATACTAACTCTGGTTTGAATGTGGTCTTTGGCAATCAATACTATGGAAGCACCGACATGGAAATTGATTGTGGTCAATATATAGGTCAGCCTTATTTTGGTACAAATGATGATTTTAGCCTAAATATGTTGATTGTCAATGACCTTGATAGTAATAAGGCAATGGTAGCTATATTAAAGATTCATCAGCAACTTGAATCCCAAACTACTAGAAAATTTGTTTTAACTTTTTCTAAGTTACGGACTATTGTTGATTTTATCAATATTAATAAGAATAAAGTTTCAAACGATGCTCATGAAATTTTAGGTAAACTGACAAAAATAGCCTATGAAGATGGTGTTGCTTACATACCGATAAAATCGCTTCTAAAGTCTAACCGTAAGTTTAAAACATACGACTTTACGTTACCACAGACTCATCGTTTTATCACAGGCGGTTTTATATCAAAAAACTCGGGCAAGTCAGCATTGGTAGCCATGATGTCTGCTTATATTATTCACAAACTAATAAAGTTACAAAAACCCACAGAGGTTTATGGTTTATTACCTAACTCTATTCTACACGGAACATTTGTAGCTTTAACGTATAGTCAGGCTAGAGACACTTTATGGCAACCTCTTTACCAATATTTACAAGCATCACCTTGGTTTAGTGCTTACCATGCGAGGTTAGACGAGTACGCTCAAAAATATGGTGAAGAATTTTATAAGCTTAAAGATAGCTTTGTTTATTATAAGCATCGGTCGTTTATTTTCTACGCATCCGCGCCACACAGTAAAGTCTTACGCGGACGTACACGATGCTTAGGAAGCGTTGACGAATTGGGTTTATTTGACCATGCCGCAGACAGTGAGCGCGTTAGAACAAACGGAAAAGAAGTAGCAATCAGTATTGAACGGTCATTATTAACTATTAGATCGGCTGCATCTAGGTTATTAAAACAAGGGTTTAACGATGTTCCAACTGGATATTTTCTTAATGTATCCAGCCCGTTTTCGCAGTACGATACTATTATGCAGCTTTATGAAAAAAGCAAAAATAGTACAAAGATTTTAGGGTATAAACTCCCTACATGGGAAGTAAATCCTACGATTACTATGGAAGATTTAGCAGAAGAATTTGCTAAAAACCCAGTAACAGCTTGGCGTGACTATGGAAGCGTACCACCATTGACTTCAAATGCTTTTATCGGCAATAAGGAAATGGTGACACAGTGTTATAGAAATTCTAAGAAAAACGGAATTTCTACAATCTACAAGCAAGGTAAACGTAAAGACGGGTCTGCTTTTCGATATGCAGAGGTAGATTGGGTGCGGAGCGTTACCAGACCTAGCTGCATCGCTATAGATGCGGGCTACTGCCTCCGGGGCGACGAGCTTGTTCCCACTGAAAATGGAATTTTTAAACTATCCGAAATGCTTGAATCCAGAGGTAAAACAGCAAAAGTAGGCGAAGTTTTACCATTAAAACTACAAATAGGTGGTTTAGCTGGAGAAGCTCTTACTCAGTACTGGATTTATAGTGGTAAAAAACAAGTATATAAAGTGACTACAGAAAGTGGTCACTGTGTATCTGCGACAGCAGACCACAAGTTCTGTGTTTTAAGGGATGGTAAATTACAAGGTATTAAATTAAAGAACATTACACTGCAAGACATGCTGTGTATTCCAACTGAACCTGTGGTAAGAACTACTCCATTAAAGTTAAATATAGTAAATTTAGTATCTGGGAAAAATGATAAGCATATAAAAATACCAAGGTACATGAGTACAGATTTAGCTTTTGTGCTAGGTGCTATCGCTAGTGATGGTCATTTCAACCAACTTAGAGTTGCCGTAAGTAATACTAATCTAGATTATCTTAATAGGGTTGGCGAGGCTGTAGAAGTCCTATTTGGTATAAAGTCTTGTATACGCTTAATAGCCAAGAAAGGGCAAAAATTTACTATAGAAGGAAGACGAACTAAAGCAACTAAAGATTGTTTTAGTATCGAATTTTACTCTATAGAGCTTTGTGGTTTTATTAAGCAGTTAGGTGTTTTGCCGTCGGATACCTATGGGCAAAGAACCAGCTTTCACATAGAAATTCCGTGGTCTATTCTTCAGGCGGATAGGGATAGTCAGATAGCGTGGCTTGCTTCGTATATAGAGGGCGATGGTCAGATAAGAACAGATAGAGCAGCTATAAGTGTATGGTCTAAATCGGATAAACTGCTTCATCAAATGCAGGTTTTATTAAACGCGCATAGTATTATGACCAACATAAGAAAAGATTGTATAACTACGGCATCATCTATTGATGCTTTTAAGCTTTATAAAGCTATTAAGCCATACTTAACGCATAAGTTTAGTTCTTACTGTGATAAGAAAAATACCAAGCTTAATAACCTATTCGGCTTTCCTTCTGACCATGTAAAAAGCTTCTTAGCTTCTCGTAGGGTAAATGCTAGTGATTCTTATTCAGGTAAGGTGTACTTATCAGACGATAGCCGCTATGTTATAATGTCTGGTAAATACAAAAACAATTTCACTAAAATACTCGGCCCACGATTTTTATACGACAACTACGATAATGGCAAGTACGACTCGTTTTTATCGGATTTAAAGTTAATATCGGAACTAGAATACGATAGACTTATTAACCTTTTTACTGCTAGGTATAGGTACAGTAGTGTAACATCTATAGTAAAAGAAGAAATAACTAGGGTTTACGATCTGTCTATGGCGGATTCTGACCAACCTTATTTTACAGCGTCTGGCCTCCTAGTCCATAACTCGAACAACAGCTTCGCTGTAGTTTCCGCACATAAAAAAGACGAAGAAGTTTTTATCGACCTTGTAGCTGAAGTGACACCCTTACCCGGCATACCTGTCAACCACACCAAGATCTTTGAAGAACTGATAGGTATTATTATTGAACGGCAAAATGTTGTTTATGTAACGGCTGACCGTTGGAATAGTTTAAAGTTATTGTCTGACGTCGAAGCTGAATATGACATACAAACTAAACAATACAGCTTAAAGTACCGGGACTTCTTCGATATTAAGTCTATGTTGGATCAGAGTACGCTGCATTTACCTAAGCCTTCTATGGACATTGAAGACATATTACATACTGACCCGTCAGACTACCCTATGCGTTTTATTACTCGACCCAGTGACCATTTAATTTTCCAGATGCTCACTGTCATGGACACAGGTAATAAAATTCTAAAAGGGCAAGGCGAACTTAATGACGATATATTTCGAGCGCTGTGCTTAGCTGTACATATTCTAATTGACCCGGATAACGCTGAACTGTTTAGCAAACAAATAACAACTACTGAATCTGGCTTGTCTATTTTAGGATCTATGCGTAGGGGTAAACTTTCCGGTCCTGGCTCGGCTATGGATTTAAGGTCCAGAGCAGGAATGCAAAGTAAGGTGGCAGCTACCTCTAGGTCACGCCGCAACTAATAATCTCAGAGTTTAACGACTAAACAACACTTAGGTAATATTATGAACTACTCTACTTTAAATTCTGGCAGTAATATTGCTGATCCTTTTGCTATATTGACTTCGCATACAGCTTATAAGCATATAGCGACAGCCAATAGTAACCAAGACAGTAAAACTATTATTGACCCGTTACAGACAGATCAAGCTTCCAATAGTGCTTTTACTTCTGTGTCAGCTATGGTAAACGATAACCCTAGTGTCTGCCCTAAATGCAAATCTGATATGACTACAGCAAGTATTGCTCGAACAAGCAATCAGTATAATCAAGCTAATCACAAGTGTTTTTCTGTGAAAAATGCAGAGTAACCCACCCCATGAAAGACGTTATTGTTTAAGCACAGGATATACAAATATGACCACCGCACAGCAACCTAAACTTCTTAACTGTGAACTTGGCGAAAATACTCTGATTCACACCAAAGATGGATCGACTACTATAGCATCTTTGGTTGTTAGTGCGGACTCGACTGTTCAACAAGGTTTGGTACTCAACATTAAAAGACCAATTATATACAGCGAAGATGGATTAATAGATGCTGTTAAATGGTCATATGTTGGGAACAACATAGCTTACAGTATAGTGACAGAAAAAGGTATTAGGTTAACCTGCGGTAAAAACCAAAGTTTCCTAGTTGTAGATAGTACTAGCGGTGAGGTTACTTATAAAACAGCTGAAT
>JFJP01042138.1_pt1 | contig 26215 bp, 52 predicted proteins | sample 431651 | NCBI WGS metagenome assembly JFJP01 (sample SAMN02602958, study PRJNA72255) | Microbial mat metagenome, whole genome shotgun sequencing project. | biome: fresh water; feature: sink hole; material: water; isolation source: purple microbial (photo- and chemosynthetic) mats found in...
AATGTTTCTAGTGGCTAAAATCATTAGATTAATACTCATTACATTTCCTTTTAAAGATTAATTATAACATAAATGCAAAAGGGCTTGCAACGGCATAATTTTTAGCGTTGCAAGCCCTTTAGGGTTAAATAGGAAAAAATGCTTCCATAGTAATAGGAGCAACGACCCTAAGTTGAGAAATTATATCTTCCGCTAACTCTCTATGTTCTTTTTGTGTAGTAGGATGTAATCGTTGTTTTAGATAGAATACCCATGAACGGATATTACCATTCATGTACATCCTACTCATAGTATTACCCTCAGGTAAGATAGCCCTAGCCTGTTCCTTAGCAATACCTTTACTAAGCGCTTCCTTATACGCTAGAGTTACTTCCCTAATAACCATATCTTGAGTTTCTTGCCACCAAGTATTAAGCTCTGAGTCTTCTACTTCAATAGAAGACTGCCTATTAGTTGTATCTTGTAACCTACATTCTCTAGTAAGAAACCCACCAAGTTTTGTTACATCCTGATACCTCTGTGAAAACTCTTGAAAAGAGAAAGACCTATGCCGTAGTATCTGCCTACCAATATCTCTAGTAGTATTGATCTCCATAGTTACATTAGCCATTTCAAAGGGTGACACGTGCCCCTCTCGCATCATATACTGTAGTAACCCCAGGATATTTGGGTTACTCTGATTGCTAGGATTAGATACCCTAGCAATATACGAGATAGTATTATCAATATCTGGTGTAGCCCAGATAACTTTTGCTGCATTAGTCATATTTACTAGTAATGGTAATAGTTGGATTATCTTCTTCAAACGCTACACCTAGGGTACATTCTTCCGGTGTAAGTGCGTAACCTATCTCGCTAGCTTGAAACTCATTAAATGCTTCTAGCATTTTAAAAACACTATACTCATATACACCTTTTCCTAGACGGGTGTGAGATACTAATGCGTGAATAGCTTCTAAATCAGTAAAATTAAGTCCAGTTAACTTAAAAAGCCCATTCTTTGTTTGTTTAATCATATTTAATCCAAATATATGCTGCTGTAGCAGCAATAATAACAGATCCTAAGTGTAGCAAGTATGAAGGACCACATCTAATCTTAGTTAGTTTTCTAGGCATGGTGGTTCCAATGGTTGCCAATGCAATTCTATAGTTATACTATATTGCTGATCATTAATAACCCAAAAGTACTCCCCATAGTTATAGTTAGTATACCCAATAGCAAAAGCCTCATTATAATATACTAGCACAGGCCTACTCATCTGCCATATTTCTGATACTTCTAGTAAGAGAGGCAGTTTACTAGAAGATTTAATCCATTTTGTTTTCATTTATCTAAGTAGAAAGTATGGTTGCCAATTGTAATCCCTTCTTCTAGACGCTTACTCCAAGAAGGTCTAATTGTTTTAACATGGTAGTGGGTGTATTTAACATCATCACTAGAGTTATAAGCAATGATAGAAGCATTAATAGCCTCAAAGTTATACACTATGTTTTTATATCTTTTAGTCCAACTAAACTGGTTCTTCTGATATACAACACCACATATACTACTAGGATATTTACCACTATATACCCTATTTAATGTTACCTTAGCCACAGTAATTTGTCCTTCCATTGGCTCACCCCTCGCCTCTCTATATACATTAGTAGCCAAACATTTTAGTTCCTTTTTAGTAGGAATGTTTGGCACATCTAAACTTACTAAATTATTACTAAGCAGCATCAGGCTCAGCACTAGAACCCTCTTCAACTAGAGCTAGGATTGCAGTCTTTACTTGCATCTCCTCCCTCACTAGCTGAATCGAGTCGTTGATCGAATACCCAACTACTTCCCACATCGCTAGCTTTTTGTCCACCATTGCGTAAACTTTCAATTTCTTTCCTTAGTTGTTTAATTAGTTCAGTTAACTCTTGGTTCTCTTTAGTTAAGTTACAGTTCTGATGCTGATTAGCCTGAATATTAAAATTATTAGAAGCATTAACTTCATCCATCTGTTTAATAGCTCGTGCAGCCCTTAGCATTAGAGAGGTAGGGGATTTACTTACTAACTCACCTTTATCATTAGTCTCTGTTACAGGAGATGTAAGCTCGTTATATAGTTGATTCACAATTATCCTTTATAAAAAATAATTATAACATATTACCAAGCAATTAACAAGACAAAATTTCATTAGCTTAGGTTAACTGCGCCAATCACCTGCGTAAAAATGAGCTTGCTAAGGTGTTACGTAAGTGTTATAATAAAAGCTACTTTAGGGAATACTTATATGTCAATTTCACATACTTACGTTAAGGAGTTAGAATCTTTAATACTAAACACATTACTACCTTCGTATATTTCGTATCAGCATAGCATAGGGAATAAAAACCCTTTAGCAAGTATTAACCAAAGTCTTTTATCTCAAATCCGTGCCAAAAGAGAATTACCGGCACTTCTTAGACCCTATTAAATGAAAATTGTACACGTTGAAAATCCTGAGTTTGGTCAGGTGCCTATTATTGAACGAAGAATCACTGATGGTAAATCATTATTTATACCAGATGATACTACAGCTTTAAAGAAGCAGATTAGTGGTGATCATTATAAGACCCTAGGTATACAGCCTGTAGAGTATATACGTGCTAATAACATTGGTTATTTTGAAGGTAATGTTATTAAGTATGTTACTCGTTGGAAGAATAAGAACGGTGTAGCAGACTTGGAGAAGGCTAAGCACTACCTAGAAATGCTTATTGAGTTTGAGAATGAGCCCACTGTACGCTAAACTAACAGCAGCATTACTACACACTAGAGAAGACTTCGCAAGTGTATGCAAGTTAATGGGCGTAGACCCTGAGTTTGCCGACCCTGCTATGCTAGATGCTATAATGTGTGATAACTGCTCATATTGGGAAACACCAGAACTAGCGCATGTAACTGATGATGATACTGTACTTTGTAGAGCTTGTCATATGCTAGAAGACTTAAGGTTTTGAAATATTGTCTTGATTATTTGTTAAAATCATTATATAATTAATCTTTAAACACAACGGCCCTTAGTTCAATGGATAGAACAGAAAGCTTCTACCTTTCAAGTGCAGTTTCGATTACTGCAGGGCCGGCCATTTTATATGCTTTTAGTTCAATGGATAGAATAAATTTATCCTAAAGGTTAGAAATGCGTTCAAATCGCGTAAAGCATACCATTACACAAAAAGAGTATCACCAAATACTTTTCGAGCTAGGAATACTAGATGACGAAGAGGATTGGGAACTATATAAACAGCAAGAAGCTAAATTTAACCAAATACTGGATACACATGAGCACTTATACACCAGACGCATGGGCACTAATAGAAGTCAATTCTAAAGAGTACGGAAAGATCAGAAAGATTCTAGCAGGATGGCGAGGTGGGTATCTTGACGGGGATTCTTGGAAGCTAAGTTCAGGAATCCTAAAAGAGTATTCAGATGGAGACTTTATTGTATTCCCTCAGGAATCAGGCTCGATCTATCGTTGCCATAAAGACGCACAGAGACTTACAATATATACAGGAAGTATCTTACAACAACTAAAAGATAATTTTAAAGATAATCCTGATGTAAGTATTGAGCTTATTGAATATAAATCTTAGCTTGATTCGCTTACTAAAACATTGTATAATTATTGCTTAAACGGAGAATCTAATGCGAACAAGCGGCGAAATGATTTTGAATGTCGATTTACCATATAATGGCTTTTGCGAAATTATATGTACTCAGGTTAAGTATTGGGCAGGAGAAGGGCTCCCAACCTTTGAAGGCTCCCTAGCTACAATGAAAGAAGTCTACCCTGTAGAGTTTTCATATCTTCTTAAACGCAAGACTATACGGGTTGGAAAAGAATTTTGAGCTTGTATGTTCGGTTAAAGTGTTCTATAATAGATGCTTAAACGGAGAAATTAAAATGGCTTTGGCATATACAAAATCGTTCTTAGTTGATGCTTTCTTGTGGCGTTATGCTGATGTTCTAGTTAAAGATACCGCTGAAGAAATAGCGTCTTATATTAAAATGGTTAATGACTTCTACGACAAGGTAGGAAAAGATAAGTTTCGTATCTGGTGCTCTTTAGACGCAGACGAAATTAAGAGGTATAAAGCTGCAAAAAAATGAGCTTGCGCATCCTGTATAAATGATGTATAATTATTACTTCTACAGCACATCGCGTACCACCTTTTAGGACGGAATTTAATTCCCAGACCGCTTATTCAGGGCGCACCGTGCTGTAGAAACTAATAATTTAAGAATAGATAGGCTCACCATTCTTCCTAGACGAAGCCTCGCTGTATGCTTATATACACGCACCGGGTTCTAGTTAGTATGCCGCGAGTAACGAATTACATAAGCTCTTTTTCGGTTCTATCTATTCTTAAATTATTAATAAAGTGCCAAGGCTTATTGCCGTAGGCTAGAAATATTCGAATTGCATGCTTCAGTGCGCTTGCCCAGTAAGCATCAGTAACTACTTAGCTACAAAGTACCTAAGACGGCAAATCTTAGCGAATACGGGTATGCAAAGTTAACCCTGGTTAAATCTGGTGGCAATATCTGAAACTAGACTAGTAGATATTTCGTTTGACACTTTATTAATAATTTGGATGCTTGGGGGAGTGGTTGAACCCATCTGACTGTAAATCAGACCTGTAAAAAGCGCGTTCGTTCAAATCGAGCAGTATCCACCATTTAAAGGCGAAAAGGGTTGCTCCATGCCAGTACCGTAAATACTGGCTAGCCTAGCTTTCTTTTACGGAGAATATTAAAATGACAACAGGAATTTATAAGTTAAACTTTATTGGTACCGATAAAGTTTACATAGGTAAAGGTACCAATATAGAAAGCAGACTAGCAAGGCATATTAATTTACTTAAAAATAATTCACATTCTAGGAAGATGAATGCAGCCTACGCAGAGTTTGGCACTCCTATAATGGAGATTTTATGCGAATGCTCTATTGAAGAGTTAAATTCATTTGAGAATGAGACTATTGAAATATACAGTTCCGTAAATAACGGGTTTAATACTCTATACTGTGCAGAAGCTATGCCAGATGGTAGTTTATGCCCAGGAGAACTAAATGGTAGAGCAAAGTATTCTAATATCCAGATTACCGAGGTATTCAATATACTCGTTGATAGTCCTACACTACTATACAAAGGGATATCCAGTATAACTGGTGTCTCTATTAATGTGATTGAGGAAATAGCTAGAGGTGCAAGACATAAATAGTTAGCTACACTATTTCCAGAAAAGTACACAAAGTTATTTTTATTAAAAAATACCCGTAGATCGAGATCTAGTTCTGCAAAAGCTAAAGCTAAGGGTACTACGTATAAACAAGTACAGTCTCCGCATGGAGAACTATATACAGTAGATAATATTTATAAGTTTGCTCAAGAACATAGCTTAGACGACTGCAACCTTTGTAAATTATTAAATGGCAAGGCAAAATCTGTAAAAGGATGGAAATTAAGTATTATATAGTATAATGTCGCATTAGACTTCTGGTGATGTCCTCAGCCTTTCACGCTGATCAGAGGGGATCGTAACCCCTATGCGACTCCAAAATCCCTGGGATGGGATAAGACTCAACCAACAGCTAGACAGCCTCTGGGCGAATCGCTGCGGTGCCCAACAATGAGCTGAACCTAGCATGGCTTGACTAGGTTCCCATAATTAAACTGATTTTTCTTAGTTAGTTTAATTATGGGCAACTGGCATATACAAATAGGTACAGTTTCTCGCCTTAGAAGCGAGGCTTTTCCCGGTTCGAGTCCGGGGTTGCCCACCAATTAAACTGAATAATAAACTACCAATGCGAGTATGGGGAAATTGGCTAGACCCAGGAGACTTAAAATCTCCCGCTTTAAGCATATCAGTTCGAATCTGATTACTCGCACCAAATAACTTAAACTATCATGCGTAAATTATACAACACAATCACTCAAATAAGCGTAGGCTCTGAAACAGAAAATCCAGTATTTGGCGAATGCATTCGTGTTAAGCTAGATGACGAATGTGGAGGTATGTTCATTGTACTAGAACAAGATGGAGAAGATGACAGAACTCATCAAGTTCGTATTTGTTTTGATGAGCTAGTAAACATTAACCATGCTATATCAACTCTAGTTAATCAGCGTTTGGCAAAATAAATTTATCGGTTATACTTCTTAGGAGAGCAAGATGCAATTGTAAAACTACAGGAGCATAATATGGCTAGAACTTTTAAAGACAGTATTAAGAAATACCACTTTAAAGATTTTTGGGCACAAGATCGTATCCAATTAGAAGGATACGGATGCCGTTTAGCAAAAACAACAAAACCTAAGAAACGTAAAGAAGTAGACACTGAGGATCACTGGATGCGCACACCATCTTGGTGGACACATCTAGTAATGATTAGGCCACAGCGTAGGGCAGGAAAACTTTGGGAATCCAAGTTTGTTAATTCTGATATTGATATGTGGGCATTAGAAGAAGCAGATGCTCCAATTGTTAGTAACAAACCTTATATCTACTTCTATTAACGTAAATTCTGTCTTGAATTTCTAACTAAAACATTGTATAATTAATGCTTAAACGGAGAAAACAATGTCTAAAGCACAAGTTATTAAGCGTGTTAATGCAGCCTGCAACTTAGGAAACGGATAAAGATAATAAAGAAGTATTATTTATGTTCAAAAAAGAACTTGGCGCGTGTGGGTATTAAAATTTACACTTGCGCAGCTTTTACCAAAGTGTTATAATTGTTACTTAACGCGATAGAAGGGCACACCGAGGGGAACCTGCTATAGTTTGCTACATGATTAACTACCATTAGTATATTCTATACAATAAACCGCACGTCGTGCTTTTGATAAAGAGGGTACAGGCTAGAGTAGTTACCTAGGTTAGGGCCACTTTCGCGTAGTATTAACTAGCTTGAGGCTAGTACCAGATTGACAGTTCTGGGTTATCAAAAGGTCAATCAGATACTAGCTCACTTGGTAGAGCGCTAGCTTTGGGAGCTTGAGGCAGAAGGTTCGATCCCTTCGTATCTGACCAATTAATTTAATACTAATTAGCATCCACTTCGGTGGGGGCTTTGCGAACCAGAGAAATAAAGGTATTCCGGCTGGTATATCCTTAAAGCGGTTCATCTCTATTGATAGTAGCGTCGAAACCTATGAACCTTAGAGTATATAACTAGAGATAGTTATAGGTAGTATATTAGTATTAAATTAAATGGGGTTGTAGTGCTAATGGGAACACACCGGTTTTGCAAATCGGAATTGAGAGTTCGATCCTCTCCAGCTCCACAAAAATTAACTTGATTTTTCTTTGCTTATGGTGCATAATATACTTATTATGACCAATAGAGTATCGAAAAATGGAAAATTTTACTAATCAAATAATAAGTAAGCTACAACTAAATCCAGATAAGGTTTCGAGAAAAGCAATTCGTGGATGCAGTGGTTTTACTATTAAAGAACTAATTTATAGTATTCTAACGCATACATCGTTAGAAACTGCATCAAATAGTTTAGGATATTCCTCTACTATTTCTATGAAAAAAGCCTTGTCTGAGTATATAACTCCTTATTTTGAACATCGGCGCGTAGAGTTTGGTTTTGGTGGTACTGGAAAAGGTGTACCTAAAACTTGGAAAGGCGAGCTACTATATTTTATAGGATATAAGGAATGTACTAGTTGTGCTACAGTTAAACCTATAGATGAGTTTGGTATTAATAATGGTAAAGGTTTACGTTCTGAATGTGGTAATTGCCATACTTTTGATACCAAATTACAAAAAATTGATATTAAAAACAGAATACCTACATGGGTAGATATGCGTTCTATAAAGATGTTCTACTCAGCTTGTCCCAAAGGTATGCACGTAGATCATATTATACCTTTGAGAGGTACTTTAGTATCGGGGCTTCATGTACTAGAGAATTTGCAGTACTTATCTGCAAAAGATAATCTTGCTAAAAATAATAAGTATGACGTAATATAAGGGTTTCTATGTTTAATCAAATTTCTAAAAGTAATACATCCACCTAGCATACCCTTATTCCCTATTGAATAAGGGGCTTCTGCCCCATTTTCTTTTGCCTGCTGATAGCATTAGGTTCAGACTAGGTATAGCTAGATCACTTATACTACCCACATCCATGCAAGGTCGCTACTTGTATTCTGCCTAGTCTTATACACTAGGTTCCTACATTGATCTGTATAAGGGATTAATACGGAGTAGATTGAAGAGAATGCTGGCATATGTTAATTTTAGCACAACATAATCATATACTATGAAACGAAACAAAGCATTAAACAAACTAAAGTCTTATAGGTCTTATGTATCTACAATGAAGCGTAAGCGTTCTGACGAACTTTTTGACTGGCTAAAGATAGTGTATTGCCAATCTATGGGGATACCTTACCATGCATAGCTTTGCTTGGATAGGTTTTGAAAAAGTTCAATCAGTACCTGTAGTGTTTCCTATGACCCTATGGATTGTACCGGCTAATGATGGCGTAATGATTAGTAAATCAAAATTATGATAAACTTTTTAAGTTGGCTAGCAGGAATTGTAACAGGGGTTGTATTATATACATTTCTTGTATGCACATATTTAGTAAAATAAATTATGTCTTGAACGTATAACCAAAACATTGTATAATTAATGCTTAAACGGAGAACATAATGAAGTATATTAAAGGTTTGGAAAAAGAACTAAAAAAGGCATTAGCAGAACAGGATGAACATCCTCTTAGCGGTTCTACTGCTCGTAAGGTAGCTATGTTACAACGTGAAATTGAAGCAGCTTATAGAAAGAAAAACGATGAAAGCATTTGAAGCGATAGCTATACTGGAAGCACTTGACCCTAGTCACGAAGTTACGCTGACTATTAACACTAATAAGTGTACTAAGTCATTTGAGCCGATTCCTACTAAATCTACCCAAACAACTATATGGGATGACTATACTCGTGAATGGGTGCTTGGTAAGCAGTTCTGGCCTAATCAGAACCACTACGACAGTATTTCCACAAGTACTATTCATTGAAAGATACTTATGAAAGATAGTGACAAACGCAAGCTAGTGAAACGAAATGTATTCGTTCCACTAGCTATGAATAGAAAAGCAGGCTCACATACTAAACCGTATAAGAGCTTGCGAGGAAAAGAGAACCGTGATATTTGGGATTGAAACATTAAGGTGATGTAACGGCCCTTTAAGCCGTAAAACTCGGATCGTTACCGTGCAGTCCTACCATATTTAAGAATACTAAGGATCAGTTTAACCTTGTCGGCCGCATCGTGTTAAAACTCCTAAATCCCTGGCAGTCCATGCGCGCTTCATGCGTCATTCTTCAGGCAAGTGAGAATAGTAGTATTCTTAAATATGGTGCCAAGCTTAGCTTAAACGCTCCCTTTGTTTAACTAGCTCAAATTGGCTAAAAATAAAGCTAAACTGGTCGAGTATGCTTTACCCATTATCAGACTTGAGGGCTGTCGTCCAATAGTAACAAGACAGTATATTCTAGCCTAGGGAGCTAGGGCATACTTTAGTAGTTTTGTCAGTGTATTCTGGAACGGATTGATAAACCGTGAAACTACTAAACTATGTCAATTATTAACACTTTAAATTATGAATAACCTTATAGCTATTCCTAAAGAATACTTCAAAGAGAAACCATCCTTAGAAGATTATATTGCAGCCCATGCCCCTACTAATATGTTTCATATTTCCTTTCTAGAAACTCAGTATTGTAGATTCATGGTATCTAAAAACTATTGGGGTATGTCATTTTAATTACTGGGGTATATTGTAGTAGAAAACACCGCAGACTTTGACCCTGTTATCCTACGTTTGAACCGTAGTACCCCTGTCATTCTAGTATAGTGCTAGACGTTTAAGCCCATAAGCGTATGTTCTCCACGTAAGTTGAGAAGCTGGATTACATAACCAGCAAGAATTATTCCAGTAGACCCAAGTATGCACATGGGCGACACTGTTAATGCCTAATTAAATAGACTCTATTACCGGATTCAATCTTTATAGCTGAACAAAACCTTAGTAAGACCCATCTATCAGGGTATATACCAGCCAATAGCTATGATTACTATAATAGCATAAAGCGCATACTCTGCGTATTGGTGAACATATAAGTTCTTAAAATCACGATAGAAGCTATAAAAATTTGAGCTTGTATCTATTATTAAATTGTTCTATAATAGATACTTCAGAACAAAAGTTAATTAAAGATTAAACTCTGGCTGTGGCCACAGTAAAATGAACCAGCTATACACAATACTAAGCAGGGGTAATTATCCTGTGAAGTAGCGAGACGCTGAACGGTGTATTAAGGTAATTCCTTGTTAAACCTAATAGAGTTTGCACAGAGTCTAATCTTTAATTAATCCTAGTGATGTAGTGTAGTACCAAATCTTCTGAGTCCTTGTGACTTTCGACAAACCACACAATTTTTATTGTGTGTAAAGCTAAGGGAATGACAGTTACTTCATATGAATGATCTAAAGCACGGACTTTATCCTCCGTACCCTTGACCCTAGTAGGGACTTGGGAAATAGATGAAAAACCTCGATTTCTGGCATTACGAGGCTAAACATAAGGCCAGAGCACTGACAACGAAAATTCTCACTGCTAGGATTAGTTACCCTTAACCAAAGGAACTTAATGTATTATAAAGATTTAGAAACTGACGCTAAAGCTAAATGTGATCACGATGCAGCGCAAAACGCTGCTGCTGCTGCCGCTGCTAAGCGTCGTACTAAGAAAACTAACTAAAATTATTACTTAGTAATATAGACGAAAAGGCTTAGCGGTACTGCTAGTACCACGAATACTAGATAGTCTCCCTTCTTTCAACTAAAAGGTACTTATGTCCTCAATTAATCATATTCCTCGTCAACCTTCACACACAGTTAATCACGAAGGTACTAAAGTACCAGCTATTTCTGCTGAAAAGCAGCTTAAGCGTCTAGTTCTAGCAGCTATGCTATGGGAGAATCAATTTTACTCCGATGGGCAAGATTCAGCTAAGCTAGTGCGTGATCTAGTGTCTACGGTAGAACCTAGCCAAGTTGCTATCCTTGCTATTGAAGCACGCCATAATTACAAACTTCGGCATATGCCTTTGTTTATATGTCGTGAGCTGGCTCGTATTGGTCAGCTTAATGCTGATACACTTAACAAGTGCATTCAGCGTGCAGACGAGCTTGGAGAGTTTCTAGCTATGTATTGGTCTGAGAGCAAATGCCCTATTTCCAATCAGGTTAAGAAAGGCTTGGCTCAAGCATTCGGTAAGTTCAATGAGTATCAATTGGCTAAGTACGATCGTGATAATGCTTATGTAAGCATTAGGGATGTGATGTTCCTAAGCCATGTGAAACCTTGTGATAAGGCACAAGAAGCATTATTCAAACGTGTAGCTAATAAGGAGCTTACAACTCCATTAACTTGGGAAACTGAGTTATCCGCTGGTGCAGACAAAGCATACACTTTCACTCGCCTTATGGCGGAGAAGAAGTTGGGGGCACTAGCATTCTTGCGGAATCTTCGTAATATGGTTCAAGCTGGTGTATCGGAAGATACAATCCGTGCGTATACTTTAACACTTAATGTGGATAAAGTACTTCCGTTTAGATTCGTAGCCGCTGCACGTATTGTACCTCAATTTGAGGATATGCTGGAACGTCTAATGCTAAAATCATTAGATACTTCAGAAAAACTGCCAGGTAAAACTGTGCTAATGGTTGACGTATCAGTCTCTATGTTTGGTACTAAGATTTCCGCTAAAAGCGATCTTGATCGCTTTGATGCTGCAGCTGCTTTAGCTATTTTGTGTAGCTCTGTATGCGAACAGGTAGAAATCTATACCTTTAGTAACAATCTAGTACGAGTAGCTCCTCGTACTGGGTTTGCTTTGGCATATGCACTTAAAGGAAGCCAACAGATTGCAGGAACACACCTAGGTTCCTCGCTTGCTAAACTACAGGCCAAAAGCCAGTATGATCGTCTGATTGTTATTACTGATGAGCAGTATGACGATGCAATTGTACCCCCAAAATCAGACAAGGCTTACATCCTAAATGTAGGATCATATCAAAACGGTGTAAACCGTGGAGATTATTTGACAATTACCGGGTTTTCAGAAGCGTGTATTGACTATATACGTGAAGTAGAAAAAGAGTAGGTAAATAGGTTGTTAGTACTAGCTTTCCCTAAGTGGCTAGGAGGACAGGAATTCCTGAAGGCGCTAACAACGCTACTACTAATACCTACTGGATGCTAAGATTGGTTAATGATCTGACCTTCTAGTAATGCACACCTCTATGAACGGTAGTCAGTCCAGAGACCAAAACCAAGTGCAGCATTAATTCAGACTCTAAAGGTAGCCAGTCCTTGTCCAAACTTGAAGCTCTAAACCAAAGTACAAGGTTTAGAAAAACATATAGTGTTAAATACGGTTACTTCTATTTTTGGTATATTTCGTTCCGTATTGCCTTGTTCTTATGAAGAGACGAGTTACTAATAATAGCTCCCAGGGCTCAAATCCCTGACCTTCTTCCAAATACCTAGTTAGTTCAATGGCAGAGCAATCGGCTGATAACCGATAGACGGTGGATCGTAACCATCACTTGGTACCAAATATATGCCCTTAGTGTAGCGGCTGCACGAAAATCTCCAAAATTTTTAGGGCTAGTTCGAATCTAGCAGGATATGCCAACAAAAACATAAACTTGATTTATGTTTCCTTAACGTGTTATAATTATTCTTTAAGGAAACATAATGATTGAATTATCACTAATGTCAGCGTATGGTCGTAATTATAATACAGACGAAGATATGCTAAAGGATTGGAATGAGGGTAAAGATTTTAAAATCTATCCTAATGGGCCTTATACCTCAATAAGAGATATTGGCAGACTTAAGTGTCTTAATGAACGAGTTAGTATTACACGAGACTTTTTTACCTATAAGGTACTTTAATGAATAAATATGTAGTTGCTTATTTGAGCTTCTTTGATAATCTTATTAAGCAAGAAATAGTATGTGCAGATTCAGAACTTGATGCAGCTTTGACATACTTAGCTAACCATCAGGGCACTTCATTTGATAGCGTGGAGCAAGAAGACCTCACTAATTTAGAGTCTCTAACAGATAATTGCTATGACTTAGATATTGCTATTTCTGTAATTAAAATTGATTAACGCGGGTAGTGCAGCCAACACTTCAGTCTCATAAGCTCGAAGCATCCTAGGTGCGAATCCTAGACCCGCAACCACTTAATCCACTGTAGTTTAAGGTAAGTTGCATCTACAAATAAAAACCTTTAAGCAAACGCGCTAGGTCATGGAAGCCTAGCACTAATTATAAACCATCGACTACATTTGTAGGATAGCATATTAGATGGGAAACAGGTTAGCTAGCCCTGTACTAATTCAGGGGTGTAGGGACGCTGGGCGTTAAACGGCTTTGAATACCGTCCTACTGTTGATAGCGGTAATTGTTCGATTCAATTACACCCCGCCAGAATATGATAGTAAATAGCTACACGGGAACACCGATAGCCCCAACAAGTTTCGAATACGGTAAGGCAGGCCCAGAAGAAGGGCTATATCTAGGTTCAATTCCTAGTACTATCGTTTATAACAATAACAAAGGGTTTCATGAATAAACACGACGATGACGAATATGTAGATGGTATTATGCTAGGTAATAAATCTAGCATTAAACCAAAAGCGCTAGCACATTTATACGAGTACTACATCTCCGGCCCTATTACTGGCCCAGAAGATTATATTGAAGTATTTGATCAGATTCGCCACGCTAGACCAGATGATGAAATCCGATTATATATTAATAGCTACGGCGGGGATTTGTACACCGCTATTCAATTCCTAAGAGTTCTTAGCGAAACTGAGGCCCTAGTTACTGCTTCTATTGAAGGTGCGTGCTTTAGTGCCGCTACATTGCTTTTCTTGAACTCAGACATCTTTGAGGTCACCCCCCATTCTAGCTTCATGATCCACTCATATTCGGGTGGCACCTTTGGTAAGGGATCTGAAATGCATGCCCAGATCATACATGAAAAAGTATGGGCTAGTAAACTATTCGCAGAAGTATATGAAGATTTCCTTTCAGCTAAAGAGATTGAAGAAGTCTTAGCAGGTAGAGATTTATGGTTATCTACCGAGCAAGTAGCCGAACGTATGAATAAAAGAATTGCAACTCGCCGTGAGTTGGCAGAGCTTGAAGATGCTACAAAACCAGACTAAGGTAATTATATCTCTATTTGATTATTCAGGTAACTGGCCTAGCTTCTACAAAGCTAACGGATACGATGTATATTCTTTAGATATAAAGAATGACATTGATATACTAACTTTAGTTAGAACAGACCTACCAAATAATGTATATGGTATTCTAGCAGCTCCACCGTGTACTGATTTTAGTGGTTCTGGTGCTCAATACTGGAAGACTAAGGATGCAGATGGAAGAACAGAAGCATCCTTATCATTAGTAGATAAGACACTAGAAATTGTTAGTTGGTATCCAGAAATACGATTCTGGGCCTTAGAGAATCCCGTAGGTAGATTATCTACATTAAGACCACAAATTGGAAAACCCTGGTATTTTCAACCTCATTGGTTTGGTGACCCGTATACTAAAAAGACGGGGTTATGGGGTAATTTCAATAAAGACTTACCTAGAAATGATGTAGTTCCTGACCCTAATAACTGGATAATGAAATTAGGTGGAAAGTCGGAGCGCACAAAAGAACTTAGAAGTATGACACCTCTAGGATTTGCAAAAGCCTTTTATGAGGCAAATAAATAAGGATTCACACATGGCAACTAAACCTAAATTCCATCCAGTAGACCCAGCTAAGGAGCCTGCTAAGGAGCCTGCTAAGGAGCCTGCTAAGGTTCCTCCCGCAAAGACCCCTAAGAAACCAGGAAAGTGATAAATTAATTTGGTAGGTTAGCGTAGAGGTAACGCGGCAGTCTCATACGCTGTTATACATTGGTTCAATTCCAATACCTACTACCAAAATTTCTTTTCTCGCGCAAACCAACGAAAATACACAACTGATTATAAGTAACGATCTGAAGACTCTATACCCCGTTTAGTCTTACGACTAAATGATCAAGTCTCTCCTTAGCATAACTGAATAATGTACTTCGCTACGAACGAAAAGACTGAAGGTTTAATCCCTTTGGGAGAGGTCATATATTAGTAGTGTGTCACCCTTTACCCTAGTTGACGACTTGGGCTACTAATATATGGCTAAAACATTTTCAAATCTAAAAAACCCTAAGTGTGGCATGCACGATATTATTAGCTTCGGAAAGCTAAAAGGATGTAGAGTATGTGACGTAATAGAAGATCACTACGACTACCTAATATGGGCAGAAAAGCAAGGTTACATTAAGTTTCAGGAAATAGTAGTTGAAACTATCCAAGAAGCTGCTCATTTCGAAAAATGGACATCCCCAGAAGAATCATCAAATCCTCATAAATATGAATATCTTTTTGAAATCGCTACACGACAAGAAGAGGACTGGTATGACGATATTCCCTACTAAATATGACTAAATTTGAAAACAGCGATGCCATAGTATTAGGGCTAATTAAACATTTAAACTTAGCAAGTAATACCTCAATATCTAAAATATCGAGGATTAAATCTTTAGATATTTTACAAGAAGTATTAGAATATCTAGTACTAAATATTTCTACAGAAATTGATGAAGAATTACAATCTATATACTCAAGAGTTTTACCTAAGATTTTAGTTAAAGTAATTAAAGCTAAAGTATGTATCAACACATCACCCCAAGATTTTAAGGACGAAGTAGGGTTCCTACGAATAGTTCTAGGGTACAACAACCCGAATATGTAAAAATATAGTTCCTTACTTTATTATAAAGGTTCTATCATGTTATCAATTAATAATAACTCTACTGCTTCTTCTATTTCTAATATATTTAATTCTATCTCTAGGGATATGGATTTAACTAATAGAAGAATTGCTACTGGTAAACGGATTTTATCAGCCGCGGATGATCCTGCTGGAAGTTCTATTGTCTCTTCTTTAAAGAGTCAAAACTCATCTTATGACGCAGTTCAAAAGAACCTTTTAGCAGGTAGTTCTCTACTTGACGTAGCATCTACCGCATTAGACTCTCAACAGACTCTAATGACGCAGATGAAAACTATTGCAACCCAAGCTGCTTCTGGTACCCTTTCCGCGGATCAACGTACTGCACTACAAAATACTTTTACTGAGCTACAAACTCAGCTTAATCAGACAGCCAATGGTGCGTCTTTATTTGGACAAAATTTGACAGGAACAACGGCTGCTGCTGTTCAGTTACAAACAGGTATTAATGCTGGCAATACTTATAATTTAAGTATTGCTAAATCAGATGCCGCAACTTTAGCTATTGACGCAGCAACTATTGATATTACAGACGCTACTAAAGCTGCTGCTGCAATGACAGCATTAGATACAGCGATTGGTACAGTATCTTCTAATCAAGGTATTATTGGTGCACAGCAAAATGCTTTAAAAGCTATTACTCAGACCGCTACAAATACACAAGAAAATCTAGTTAGAACTATCTCTAGCATTGAAGATGTAGATATGGCAGCTGAGTCTACTCGATTAGCTCAGCTACAAACGAAGCAGCAATTGGCTGGCTCGATGTTGTCAATCGCTAATCAAACTCCAAGTTACATCTTACAGTTGTTAAGATAGTATACTGCCCCTAGTGTAGGGGCTGCACATTTATCTGTGGAATAAGTAGAGAGTTCGATTCTCCGGTTCAACCCAATAAAAATAATCTTGATTACTTTGTTAAAAATTGTTATAATTAATGCATGAAAAAAGTATTTAAAACCTATGATGTAAGTCCCAAAATGGGCACTCCTCGGAATACTACTAAGCCGCCAAGCCTAGTAACACCTGGAGGTTCTACAGCATTAAAAGCTGCTAAAGTATATACAGGTGATAAAATGATTGGAATTGCGATTATACATAAGTCATGCTTGCAACCAGTCTTTTCTAAAGAAGCAGCAACTGATACAGCACAAATGAGGCGTTAATATGACAATTTTTCTAATAAGTTTATTTATAGTGCTAGGACAGCTACTAGCAGGTATGGCCTTATTTATGATGTTAGTACTAATTATTCTAATTCCTATATACGCATACGCTTTTCAAAATGTAGACAAAGATTAACTTGCAGGTAAGGTGTTTACAGATACACACTAGTCTTCCAAACTTGAATAGTCGGAGCATTACCGACTACCTGCTCCAAATAATCAGTTCGAGTAGCTCAGAGGCAGAGCGCTGCTTTTACACGGCAGAAGTCGGGATCTCGGAATTCCCCTTGAACACCCACGAAGCCTATTTAGTTCCAGATGATATGCCTGATGATGAATTAGATGAATGGGCTTACTGGAAAGCCGTAGAACACGCAGAGTCTTATGGTATTTATCCACCATCTGATGACGATTCTACGAATACCATTGAAGGGCACTGGCGTCTTTTTGAAGAAAAAGATCGCGTTAAAGTACTTTATGGTGACAATCAAGAAATTGACTGGAACGAGTATTAACGGGAAGTACCCTAGTAGGGTGATTCAGCGTGTACCTAAAAAGCATGAGAATTAGGTTAGATTCCTAGACTTTCTATCAAATGCGCGTTGTAGGTGAGAAGGGAGGTGGAAACGTCCCTAAACTATGTATGGTGAAGGCGTCCACCTTGCAGCATCCTCTATCGTGGGTTCGATTCCCACCAGCGTGCTCCAAGTTAGGAACATTAGCATAGTTGGCCTAATGCGCTACCCTGTCACGGTAGAGACCACCGATTCGACTTCGGTATGTTCCGCCACTATTTCAGCCCGCTTTATGCGGGCATTATTATGATATAATATGAGCAATATATTTCTAGCGTCAGATCATCACATTGGACATGAAGCCTTACTAAACTTTAAACGTAATGATGGGATTACACATATTCGTTCATTTGATAACGTAAATCATATGAACGAATATATAATTATACAACATAATTCTGTTGTTAAGCCTGCAGATCGCGTATACCTTTTAGGCGATTTTTGCTTTCATAAGCGTGATCTAGCAATCCTATCTAGGATGAATGGACATAAAGTACTAATTAAAGGTAACCACGATAAACTAGATTTAAAAGACTATCTAGCGTATTTTGATGATATAAGAGGATCACACCAACTCGATGGTATGTTACTAACACATATTCCAGTACACCCTAATAGTTTAGGAAAATGGCATGTAAATATTCATGGGCATCTACATCATAGCATAGTTACTAAAGAAGTATATACCTATGGTGCCAATGAGTTACTAGTAGCACCAGACCATAGGTATTTCAATGTATCAATGGAGTGCTTAGATAAGTATACTCCTATCAGTTTAGAAGAGCTAAAGAAAGAACATAAATTTAGACTTGATCATGATTTCTAAATTTGTTATAATTATTACTTAAACAACAACGTAACCATTATGGAAAACAAACAGAAATTTGCTGAACAAAAAGCGGAACTTAAACAAACTGCTGATGAGCTTCGTGCCCGATATATTAAGATCGCTAAAGATCAAGGTATTGGAATTGTTCATATTCACTATGACGGCATTAAGGGCGGCATGACTATTGCATTTAGAAAAGCTTCGCCATATAAGCATGGTGTTATGGTGGATGTAGCCGTTAGTGTATGTTCTACAAAGGATACTTTTAGTTGTAAACGGGGTACTTTTGGCGCTATTCATAAGTTCTTAAATGGTGAGACTATTCAGCTTCCTTTGCTAGCGGGCTCTTACGGTGATACTAGCGACTTGAATTGGACTGTTAAACAAGCATTTACATCTATGTATAACATCGCTACCTAATAAATAACAAGTAGGGGAAGGTAGTATAATGGATGTACTGAGAACTCATAATTCTTAAGGTGTCGGATCGTGACCGACTCTTCCCACCACTGTTAATACCTAATTTAACCCAAGAAAGAAACTAATGAAACTAATGAAACTAATGAAATTCCTTATTTGTCCAGCCACTGACGACATGATTAACGCTACTGAAGAAGGCGAGCTTTTTACCGGAAAGGACGGTAATGAGTATATGTACGAGATTGAGTTCGACGGTGATACAGTTTTGATTACAGATACTATTGGTCGGAATGTACCTTTTGATGTCACTGATATTGATAAGCTAATGTTTATTCTTAATAGGATTAATAACTATGTTAAGAGCACTACAACACTTAACCAATTCCTCTATGATAAGCTGGTCGAAGGTGCCACCGAGTAATCCACTATCTAAGATTTTAGGTAGGATTCCTTTCTCTGAAACTCTGATTGATCCTATTCTACTAGATGACATACAAATGACACTACTAGATTGCGGATATAGAAATATACCCAATAGCATAGTAATGTTGTTACTATTAGATATGGCAAAAGCAGAGTTAGTAACTCTGGAACAGTTCACCTGGCCTAGTACATTGGGAAAAGCCTTTATTATTAAAGAAACATAGATGGCAAATAAATCACGTAGTAAAGCGGCTGAAGGATACGCAGCAGCTTATAAAACTTCTAATCGCTGGGAATCTAATCGTAAGCGTAAACTAGAACGTACTCTAAAGGAGCAGCCTAACAATGAACAGGTAAAGACTGCCCTAAAGTCAGGTCTTGTTTATCGTCGTAAGACTCCAGCTACACGAGTATGGTCTGCTAGTTGGATTCGTACTGCTAAAATTATCAAAATGTTTGCAGGTAAGTTTGATAAGAACATTATGTCTTCAAATGAAAAAACTGCTAATGAAGCACTACGATTTTCTAGGACTAATTACGATTACAAAGCCCCTGTAATGCCAAAGAGTATGTTTAGTCTAGCGACTAGGGCTACTAGCCTATGGAGCTAAGCAGTATTACATTATATGTACTATTTGCTGTAACTACATCACTTACCTCGTTATATGAGCTAGTAGCTCCGATAGTGTCTAAAAGGGCTAAAAGTGGCAAAAGTATTTTACCACTATATTATATATACCCTATATTTTTTATACTAAATCTATTAGTTGCTCCTTTGATATTTTTTAGCTGTATAATCCCGTCATGGGGAGAAAGATTTAGATCTACCTTATACTCCTCACTATATGACGAGGTCTAAAATTTTAGACTTGATTTAGTAATCAAAACGCTGTATAATTATTACTTAAACACACAAAGACCACACTATGAACATTATAGATTTTAAATATACTAAAAAAGACGGTTCCGTTTCCAAACGGGTTCTTTCTCCCACTAAAGTTCCCTGTACTATGTATGAAGGAACCGACCTTAGTGAAATTAGCATCGAAGATCAAATCCTGTATGTTCAAGAACTCGGTCGTTTAAAAGATGAGTTTGCAGCTAAGATTATGGAGCTGAACAGCAAGTACGACGTAAACAACAAGTATCGTCGCTTCGACCCTAAGTTGATGACTGAAGTAATCGAAGAACACGTTTAATTAAGTAACTAGCTTTGCTCGTATAACGGTATTACTCCGCACTTGTAATGCGGTTATTGGGGTTCGACTCCTCAGCTTAGCACCACACCTTTAACAACTGAAAGATAATATATGGCATGGACAGAAGAAACAAAGCAACAAGCAATTGACACTTACTTGGCGGGTAAACCTACAGTGGATAATTCCACTGAACTTGTAAAAGAAATTGCTGAAGATATGGAAGTTTCTGCTAATGGTGTACGGCAAGTGCTAGTACAGGCAGGAGTTTACGTAAAGAAAGATTCTGCTAAAACAACTGCTACTAAAGCAGGCGCTACTAGCGACAAAGCACCGCGAGTATCTAAAGAATCTCAAATCGCTGAACTCAAGGCTCTAATTGAAGCTAAGGGTCAAGAGGTTGAAGATGAAATACTGGATAAACTTACAGGTAAGGCAGCAACTTACCTCGTTAAGGTATTTTCCTAATAACAGGCAGCCATAGTGCTGCCTTTTTAATGAATTAAAATATGATATATTGTAAAGACTGTTCCTTTTTCAGACCCCCTACAACTGATCCTTCTGGGATTGCTAAGTGTAACCACCCTTCAGCTATATGCGATTTAGACTGCGTATGGGGTTATGATGTTTTTTATAGCGCTAAGGCTATGCGAGAATCTACTAAAGCTTGTGGGCTTGAAGCTAAGTGGTTCAAGCCATTAGCCGAATAATTTTTATCCTGCGCCAACCACCAACAAAATATATGCTATTAACAGTTTATTCCCAGCCAGGCTGTAGTGCCTGCGAAACAGCTAAAAAGCTTATCCTAGAAAAAGGTCATACGTATCAAGAACTAATTCTTAATGTAGGACAGAAGCAAATAGAGGGTAAAACGTATGTTCCAGTTCAATCCCTAAAAGATCGGTATCCTGGAGTTAAAAGTGTACCAGCAATTTTTGAAGGTAAAACATTTATTGGCGACCTAGATAGGCTAAAGAAATGGCTAAGATACGATTAAACTGGCTTGAATTTTGCTTAGTTTAGTGTTATAATTATTCTTTAAACGGAAATAGCAATGCTAGAACTAGGGTCTTATAAATCTTTGCCTCATTATGCTGTTATTGGGCAGCCACAAGAATTTTATGTATACTGTACAACTGCTAATAAAAATATTAACTCTTATTGGAGTGGATGGATTCGTGGAGATATTAATCTATACCATAAACTAAAAGCCATTAAATCTAAAAAGGAATTTATGCACAAAGCAGGCTCTCTTGTTACAGAAAGGTATTAATGAATTCAATTTTTAAAAGTGTGGACGGTAAGTGGTACTTTTGGGACGAAACAGAAACATACGACTACGGCCCCTATGATACAGAAACAGAGGCAATGGCTGCTTTGTATGAGTATTGTAAACAACTATTGAGTAACTAAAATGGCAACAAGACGCGCAAAAAATGAAGACGAACGCTTAGACGACGCTCATATGGAGCGCGTTATTGAAATGCTAGAACCTAAAGAGGGCAAACCGTGTACAAAGAAGGATGCTTGCCAAGTACTGGGTATTGCTTATAATACTACTAGGCTTGCTTCTCTTATTGAAAAGTACAAAGAGAAGCAAGCTTATGACGCTAAGCGCAGAAGTGAGCTACGTGGTAAACCTGCTACACAGGAAGAAATTAACTTTATTATTCAAGAATACCTAGAAGGAACTACTGTAGATGCTATCAGTAAATCAACATTTAGAGGATCTTCGTTTATCAAAACAATACTCGAACGATTCGCTGTCCCGATACGAGCATCATCTCAGGATTATTTTAAACCCGAACTTATCCCTGAGGGAGCTGTTCGTGATAGGTTCGCAATTGGAGAAGTTGTCTATTCCGCACGATATGATTCGATTGCTAGAATTGATAGTGAGTCAGAAGATTCACGGTATGGATTCGTTTACCGAATCTGGCTACTAGCAGATAAATGGCGTATGAACGCGTATCAAGAAGCTTATGAGCTTGCTAGCCTACAACATCTTAGAGATATGGGAGTACGAATTTGACTAATAAAACATTAGTATCAGAACTTGAGTATCTATTAGATATTAATTTAATAGATACTCCCGAAGTATACTATTTAGTACTTAGGTCTATTAAACAGATTCGCTCAGACGAAAAAGAGCTGCTAAAGCTTCGTAAGAAAATAACTGATACTGCGTGGAAAGATTCACTTAGTATGGGTACGTATTAACATTCTGGAATAAGAATATGACCACTGATACAGTTGGAGTTTGGCACGCACTAGAAATGACTTGTGCGGCGCAAGACTATCCTTACGAACAATATATTGACATTCACTCAAAGTCAGGGATATCTAGTAAGCCTCTATCTTGTACTGGATATACCCTAATAGGAAATTTGTTTGATGTAGAGTATATGCAATATATGCTAGATAAAGGATCAAATGACTGATGTTCAATTTAAAGATTTAATGGATCTTTTAGCCTTATTTGGCCTTTTTCTATTTGCGGGAGCTGTGTGGATACTAGCATTAAAGCAATTAAAATAACTCATGTAGCTGTAAAGACTCCAAAAGAGATTTGGAGTTTGCCTAGGTCAAATAGACACCAAGATGTACTAAGATTAATGAGTCGTTTTGGTGTACGTGATTATGGCAAGGAAACAGAAGGATTTGTTGATGAGAACGGCAAATTCTTAAATAGGCGCGAAGCATTTACCCTAGCGTGCGCTACTGGACAACTTAATAGGTTTAATCACCCACCTAACCATTATAACGGGGATGAGCTATACTCGGAGGATTTATGGTAGAAGAACCAGAGCTTTATGAGAAAATTATTTATCAAAACGATGATAAAGCATACCAATTACGGCTAGTAGTTAATGAGTTCAAAGGGACGCAATATCTGCATTTAAGGAAATACTTCATGTCATACGAGGGAGAATACTTGCCCACCAAAGAAGGCGTTAGTATGGAAGCAGGTATTTCTAATATATACGCTTTGCTTGACGGATTGTTAGAAATCGTATCGAAAGAAGAAGCCATTGAAGCGATTAATACTTATTTTAGTAACAAAGTAATAGATTTGCGCAAAAGCTTAATTTAATCTATAATAGATACTATGACAAACAAACTACGAAATTATTTAGATGAAGCAAGTATTAAATACTATATGGGCGAGCCTATTATCACGGATGAGGAATTTGATCTGCTTTCTGAGTCTGCTGGGTACGCCGAGGTCGGGTCGAAGCAGCATGATAACGTATGCAAACACATATTTCCCATGTGGAGTCTCCAAAAGTACTACGAAGGAGAACAAAAGTTCCCGCTCGAAGGATATGACTGTATTCCGAGTCTTAAACTAGATGGTGCAGCTATTTCCATTTTATACCTAGATGGAAAGTTAACACAGGTACTGACCCGAGGTGATGGAATAGAAGGAAGGGATATTACTTCTAGGTTTATTGCTAGAAAAGACCTAGTACCGCTAGAGATTGAATCTACAGGCGTACTACAAGTAACTGGTGAGATCGTAGCTCCTAAGCATATTGAGAATAGCCGTAATTACACAGCAGGTGCACTTAATCTAAAAGATGATAGTGAGTTCTGTTTGCGGGCTATCAGTTTCTTTGCATATGGTATTCAGCCATACCAAACAGACACATATCGGGGGGATATGCAATATATAGAGTCCCTAGGTTTTGAAACTGTCTGTATCCCAGAACTCAATGAAATCTATGAATGTGATGGACTCGTGCATCGAGTAAATAGCAATAAAGTATTTCAAGAACTTGGCTATACGGCTAAGTTTCCTAGAGGTGCTGTTGCTATTAAAGTTCGTAAAGAAGCAGTAGAGACAGAGTTACTTGATGTAGAGTGGAATACTGGGCGCACCGGTAAAGTCACACCTACCGCTATACTTAAACCGGTTTACATTGGCGATAAGCTAGTTTCTAGAGCTACATTAAATAACCCTAAGTATATTGAAATGCTTGATCTCCATATTGGATGTACTGTAGCTGTAATAATGGGGGGTGAGGTGATACCTAGGGTTCTTTATAAAGTTGACTAGAATATGAGGGTAGTAGAAATTTGAACTTGAATCTTTTTTGCTAAAAAGGTATAATAGTAGTATTAGGAGATACTACTATGAATATTTATAAAATTATGTTTTCTGATGGGAGTATTTACGTAGGAAAAACAATTAAACCTATAAATATTAGATTTAATCAACATATGTATTTACTACGCAATAATGCCCATCATAGTTATAAGATGCAAGCAAAATTTATAGAATTAAATTTTGTTATACCTACTATAACCTTATTAGAAGATATATCTAATGATATATCTTCTAATATAGAAAAGATGTGGATAGCTAAGTTTAATTCATTTAATAATGGGTTAAATTGCTCAATAGGTGGAGAGGGAGAGTGTGGAGAGGCACATCCTTCTGCTAAATACTATCTTGAAGATTATACTGCCATATTATTTATATTAGCTACCACAGAGTGGTCATTAAAAAGTATATCAATAGAACTAGATGTATCTTATAGCACTGTATGTAGTATAAGCGCTGGTAATTCACACCAATACTTACAGAACCTTTATCCAAAAGAATATCAGTTAATGCTGGATAAAAAGGGTACAAGGTTAGTAACTTCGCAAAGGGATAAAGAATATCCTGAAATCGTTTCTCCAACTGGAGAAGTATTTATTATTAAAAATGCTAGTAAATTTGCTAAAGATAATAATTTGTTAGATAGTGAGTTATCAAATCTTCTAAACTATAAAAGTAAAATACATAGGGGCTGGCATCTTCTAAGTCAAGAATTTCCAAAAGTATTAAACCCTTCTGGTGATGAATACATTATATACACAGGAAAAGCCAAGGAATTTGCCTTATCAGTTGGATTAGATCCAAGCAATTTTACAAAACTTCTCAGGGGTGCAAGTAAATCCTGTAAGGGTTGGAAGTTATTAGAAGCATCAAAAAAATGAACTTGCAAAGGCTATCCTTTTGAGCTATAATAGATACATAAAGAAACAAAACTATGCAAGATATACACATACCAACTAACTGCCCAGCGTGTAACTCAACCTTAGTATGGATCAACGATCAATTATTTTGTAGAAATATATCGTGTGATGCTAGATTAAACAAACAGATTGAACACTTTGCTAAAACTCTTAGTATTAAGGGTTTAGGTAAAGTCACAATTGAAAAATTAAATTTAGCTGATTTAACCGAGATTTTTTACTTAGACTTTGATACTGTAAAAGCCTCTTTAGGTGAAAAAATCGCTGTAAAGTTACTAGACGAGATAGAGAGGGCTAAAGCATCTACATTAGATAATGTAGTTGCATCTTTTTCTATACCATTAGTTGGTATTACAGTAGGTAAAAAACTTGCTGCAGTAGTTAGTAATTTAGACGAAATAAATAAAGAAGCCTGTTTACAGGCCAAATTAGGGGCTAAGGTAACAGAGAATCTACTAAACTGGATTCAAACAGATTACCAAGAAATGAAAGAATTTTTACCCTTTACTTTTGACGGTAAGGTACAGATTACAGATACAAATGCAAAAAAGGTTTGTATCACAGGTAAGTTAAAGTCCTATAAAAAGAAATCCGACGCTGAGGGGG
>JFJP01039032.1_pt1 | contig 26210 bp, 20 predicted proteins | sample 431651 | NCBI WGS metagenome assembly JFJP01 (sample SAMN02602958, study PRJNA72255) | Microbial mat metagenome, whole genome shotgun sequencing project. | biome: fresh water; feature: sink hole; material: water; isolation source: purple microbial (photo- and chemosynthetic) mats found in...
AGGTTATTTCTTTTTTATCGGAAACTCTACTACTATTTAACTTGCTGTTATTTTGCATATTGCAGGTTTTTGATAGTTGAGCTTTTTGTTCTAAAAAAACTGTTTACAAATATAGCTAATTTTCATTAAATACACAATTTATGATTTATTTAGTCAAATACAATTCCATTTTACATAAATCATATAAAATGTATCCCCCCCCTAAAACTACACAAAACTTATCCATACAAACACCAAAAGCAAGCCAAAGGCATTTCGCCTCCCGACCAACAAACGCTATTTAGTGTTTGAAAGAAAACTACGCAAAATCGGTTCGACCGGCTTGTCCGGTCTGTCCGATGATTTGCTAACAGCCTAACCGACAGACCATGAGTTTTCTTTCAAACTCTATTTATACAAATAAGTTCCAGAGTAATTAAAAATATTTCCTCACAAAGAGAAACAACCCCAACCACAAAACCAAACCAATTTGCAGCAAAAAAACAAAAAAAGAGCAAAATACATAAATGAACTAAAATCAATATGCTATATATTTTCAAAGGCATCTCTAATTGCCGCTTATGATTCACTGCACATTTTTAATTTTAGCAACAAAAATGTTAAAGAATTTTCAAAACTCATTTTAATGAATTACTTTTGCGAACTATTTTTCCAAATAAAATTAAAACAAAACAAACAACATATAACTTTTTATAAAATATGCAATCATTACTCGATGACAATGTACCTTACAAAGTAGCTGACATTAACTTAGCTGACTGGGGACGCAAAGAAATAGAACTTGCCGAACACGAAATGCCAGGTTTGGTATCACTTCGTACCAAATTTGCCAACAAACCACTGAAAGGAGCTAAAGTAACCGGCTCACTTCACATGACCATTCAAACTGCTGTTTTAATCGAAACATTGGTTGAGCTTGGTGCCGATGTGCGTTGGGCTAGTTGCAATATTTTCTCCACCCAAGACCACGCAGCAGCAGCCATTGCAAAAGCAGGCGTTCCTGTGTTTGCTTGGAAAGGCGAAAGCTTAGAAGAATACTGGTGGTGCACCGAGCGTGCCCTCACTTGGCCCGATGGCAGCGGTCCCGACTTAATCGTTGACGATGGCGGCGATGCTACCATGATGGTATTAACTGGCGCAAAAGCCGAAAAAGACGCAGCTCTTTTAATTCCAAACGCAAACGCTTCGCACGAATACAAAATATTCTTAGCACAATTAAAAGATTCTTTGTCTAAGAACCCACAAAAATGGAGCAAAATTTCGGCTAAAGTAAAAGGCGTTTCAGAAGAAACCACCACAGGCGTACACCGTTTGTATCAGTTAATGGAAAAAGGCGAATTAACCTTCCCAGCCATCAACGTAAACGACTCCGTTACAAAATCGAAATTCGACAACCTTTACGGCTGCCGCGAATCCCTTGCCGATGGTATTAAACGCGCTACCGACATCATGCTTGCCGGAAAAGTAGTAGTAGTTTGCGGCTACGGCGACGTAGGCAAAGGCTCAGCCAAATCAATGAAAGGCTACGGCTCACGCGTTTTAGTTACCGAAATAGATCCAATTTGCGCATTGCAAGCCGCCATGGAAGGCTTTGAAGTTACCACAGTAGAAGACGCACTTGCCGAAGGCGACATTTACGTTACTACTACCGGAAACAAAGACGTTATCACCATCGAGCACATGGCTAAAATGAAAAACAAAGCCATCGTTTGCAACATCGGACACTTCGACAACGAAATACAAGTGGACAAATTAGAAAACTTTGCAGGCATTCGCAAAGAAAACATCAAACCACAAGTTGACCAATACCATTTCCCCGACGGACATTCCATCATTCTTTTGGCTGAAGGCAGATTAGTGAACTTAGGTTGCGCCACCGGACACTCATCGTTTGTAATGAGCAACTCATTTACTAACCAAACCTTGGCTCAATTAGATTTGTGGCAAAATAACCACGAAGTAGGAGTTTACCGCTTGTCGAAAAAACTAGACGAAGAAGTAGCACGTCTTCACTTGGCTCACATTGGCGTAAAACTTACCCAAATGACCGACGACCAAGCTGCTTACTTAGGCGTTTCAAAAGAAGGTCCTTACAAACCCGAACATTACAGATACTAAAAAAAAATGGCATTATTGATACGATGACTTCAAGTCATCGTATCAATAGCCCAACAGCTAGTTTTTTAAAGTATATAAACAGACTCTAATTAATCGTTTTTTATTGTTTTGTTCAAAAATCAGAAACAAAAAAAACAAAAGTTGGCGTATTTTTTCTCTGAAATTAGAGTAAAAATAGAAATTTTACCCTTAAAAAAACTTTTTTTTGAAAAAAAATAATTTGCTAAAAGATTAATTTTTAGTGTATTATTTTTATATCAAAAAAAAAGTATATTTTTTTTGAAAAAAGTTGCATCTAAAATTTTGCTAGTTTCAAAAAGACTTTTATCTTTGCACCGCAAAAACAAAAAAATGCGAGAATAGCTCAGTTGGTAGAGCACGACCTTGCCAAGGTCGGGGTCGCGGGTCCGAGTCCCGTTTCTCGCTCAGCTCAGAAACTTTACTTTTGTTTACCAAGTAAAGTTTTTTTTTACAAACGCACAAGGATGCCCGAGTGGCGGAACAGGTAGACGCGCAGGACTTAAAATCCTGTTTCCATTATGGAAGTGCCGGTTCGACCCCGGCCTCGGGTACCAAAGCCGAAGCAACTGCTTCGGCTTTTTTTTCTCCCTTTTTTCTCGTCAGCCTTATTGTTTTAACTACTTTGAATATTATTTCCTCGAAACTTGTTTAAGCTTGAAATTTTTCTTACGTTTGTATTTCAAATAAATGGAACAACAAAAAATAATAATAAAACAAAACAAAATGAAAATACTCAATGAATTTAAGACATTTGCCATGAAAGGCAATGTGATAGACATGGCGGTAGGTGTGATTATTGGTGCAGCTTTTGGCAAAATAGTAACTTCGATAGTCAATGACCTTGTTATGCCGCCAATAGGTTATTTGGTAGGTGGCGTAAGTTTTACCGAATTAAAATATGTTTTAAAAGAGGCAGTAGGCGAAACTCCAGCAGTTTCTATCAACTATGGAAATTTTTTGCAAGTTACGTTTGACTTTTTAATCATTGCTTTTTCTATTTTTATGATAATCAAAGTAATGAACTCGGCAAAGAAAAAAGAAACTCCTGCGCCAGCACCACCTCCGGCAGCACCTGCACCCACAAAAGAAGAACAATTATTGACTGAAATTAGAGATTTATTAAAAAAATAAAATTACTATTTTTTTATTGTAAGTGCATTGTTTTTTTACAATGCGCTTATTTTATGTTTATTAATAGCTTCACTTTAATTTATTTTATCTTTTTTTGCAAAAGAATTTACGTTGAATTTAATTAATAAACATTTATTTATTAAATTTGTAGTTCTAAATTTAGTTTTTTTTGCAAAATAAGGCATTGATTTGCTTGTTAAAAATAAAAAATATGACGGACAGGTTAAAGAAACTTAGGGAATTGGCTAGTAAAATTCACAAAGTGAATGCTGAAAATTTGGATTTTAATAAGTACAAAGACGATATATCTTTATTGATAGAAGAATTATCGATTTCTCAAATAGAGCTAGAGCTTCAAAATGAGGAATTACTTTTTGCACAGCAGTTGCTCGAACTCGAAAAAATGCGTTTTTCCGATTTGTTTATAAATGCACCAGTGGGTTATTTTAAGTTCGATTCAAAAGGTAGTATCTTGGATTTTAACGCCAGGGCACTTCAAACGTTAGCTATTTCTTCTAATTTAATCAAAAATACTCCTTTTATAACTTTTGTTGAAAAAGAATATCATTCTGCATTTTATTTACATTTACACGCTATTTTTACTATCGAATTAACCCAGGGCATATTGAATACCAAGCAAAGTCAGATAGAAATAGCAATTATAAACTCAAAAAAAGAAAAGCGGTTTTTGCGTTTGCATAGTAATTTAATGTTCGACCCTGTGCTGAATGAAAAATATTGCCGCACTATAGCCGAAGATATTACGTTAGAAAAGCAATCACGTGTTGAAATACTGCAACTTAGCGAGCGCATAGAAGCCTCAATGCGTGCCGGAAATTTGGCTTGGTGGGAAGTGGAATTACCTTCGGGCAATGTCTATTTTAACGAAAACAAGGCAAAAATGCTAGGCTTTAGCCCTGAGCGTTTTAAGCATTATTCCGATTTTATGAAATTGGTGCACCCCGAGGATTATGAAAATGCAATGATGGCATTTAAAATGCACTTGACTGGCGAAAAAGAAGCTTACCAATGCGAATATCGCATCAGAAATAGCGACAATGTGTATCTTTGGTTTTACGATGTAGGCAAAATTGTGCACCAGCAGCGCGAAAATATTAGAGTTACCGGAATTGTTACCAACATTACCGAGCAAAAATATTATGAGCAGAGCTTGAAGGGAGCGAATGCTACTAAAGATAGATTAATCAGTGTTTTAGCTCACGATTTACGTAGCCCCTTTGGTGCTATTTTAGGATTTTCAGAGCTTTTACTTTTAAACCATAAAAATTATACTGAAGACAAAAATCATAGTGTCATTTCTACCATTTATAAAAGTACCAAAAACGCGTACAATTTACTTGAAAACTTACTTACTTGGGCAAATTCTCAAACAGGAAAAATAGCCTACCGACCTAGTACTTTGGATTTGAAAATGAGTGTTTTTGAAAACATCAGTTTATTAAAGTATATTTTGGAAACTAAGAATATAGTTGTAACAAATAAAATAGTAGATTCTATTTTTGTAAATGCCGATAAAAATTTATTAGATATTATTTTGCGAAATATATTGACAAATGCAATAAAGTTTACTCCTCGAGATGGTAGAATTACCCTAGAAATAGAACGTAAACATGGTGGTTTTGTAGAAATTTCGATAAAGGACACAGGCATAGGAATCTCGGCTGAAATACTAGATAATTTATTTCAAATAGGCAAGAATATTACAACGTTGGGTACCGAAAATGAAAATGGAACAGGTTTGGGATTGGTGCTTTGCAAAGAATTTGCACTTAAAAATGGAGGTGATATTTATATCAAAAGCCAAGAAAATAAAGGGACTTCTGTTTATTTGTCTATTCCTATTTCGCAAGAGCAGAACGTATTGAAAAATTTGGGAAGCCATTACGATTTTTCGTTTGTAGATAAATTGCTTCTTGAAATAGGTTCCAACTTGTCTTTGTTTTATTTAGAAGCAAGTAAAACGCTTTTTCCAAAATGGGAAGAATTGAAAGAAGTTATTTCGATAGATTTGATAATTATAGCCAATGAAAAACTGTTAGAAATTAGCTATTTATTTAATTCTAACAGTTTGTTAGAATTGCACAAAAGTATTGAAAATTCGACATCTAATTTTTCGCTCAATGATATTTATTTTTATATTAATTTTTTTGAAAATCTAAAAAACACATTGCTTTCAATGAATCTTTTTGCTGAAGACTAGTTTGTTTTTTTTGAAAAAGCATTGAAATATAATTGTTTGTGTGAGAAAAATTAGTTGTAGTATTTATATTCAAAATCCTTTTTGCAATCGAATAATTCGGTCGGCTTGAAAAAGAGTTTGTAATTGGCGAATATCAAAAGCAACAAAATTGGACGATTGGTCGGTGTTTTGATTAATGGGAGCAATCATTTTTCCATTTTCAATGTACGAGGTTTTGTTTCCTTTGCGCAAAATAATCGCTCCTTCGTCTATTTGTGGGTAAATTGTCTGAAAACGAAATACTTATATTGAATAAATATATAAAAGAAGGTGCGGATTATCAAAAGATAAGAGCAAAAATTATTTTATTAGTAATGAAAAACATACAGTTACAGAAATTGTAAAATGATAAACCTTCATGCTAATAATGTAAGAAAATGGATTACAAGATATAATAAAGAAGGTTTGTCTGTTATTGTTCACAATACTGAAGGGAAAGAACCGAGAAAAGTTTTTGAAAATGAAGTAAAAAACAAGATTTGTTCAATTGCTCTTGATAAACCAAGAGAACTTGGAATGAAATTTACAACGTGGTCGCTTCCATTACTAAAACAGTATTTGATAGATAAAGCAATTGTAAAAAGAATAGCTATTGAAAAATTGAGGCAAATACTTATGGATGGAAGAATTTCTTTCAAAAAATCAAAAGAATGGCTGCATTCAACTGATATTGAATATTAAAAGAAAAAAGAAGACGTATTGTCATTATACAACAATCCTCCTTCAAACGAGGTAGCTCTATGCTTTGCTTTGATGGAAAAGGTACTATTATTGCAAAAAACTATCAGTAAAGAGAATGGGTTGATAAACAATCTAAGGTAAAAATTCATTACAAAATAAGAGGAAGAATAGAAATGTTTGCTACTTACAATCCTATTTCACAGGAAGTTATACTGATGTTTAGCGAAAAAAAACGTCAAAAGAAGCGGTAGAATTTCTTTTTTTTAGTCCGAAATATTTATAAAGGTAATTATCCAATTCACTTTATTTTAGATAATTGGTCGGTTCATAAAACAAAAGTGTTCAAAGAAACAGCACAACTACTTAATATTCAATTACATTTTTGCCCTACAAGTGCGCCATATTATAATAAAATTGAGCTAAATCTGAATAAACAAATATGAGGATAAGGTTTTGAAAAGAAGTGAATTTCAAAATATTAATGAAACTAAAAAGGCAATTATTGAATGGGTTGATGAAAAATATAACTATAATGTTTTTCATAACCTTTAATTTTTTCAAAGCTAATAGAATCAAACCATTCTAGCGTTTTGAGCATTAAAAATGCCCATTAAGCCTGAATTTTAAATTCCTTTTTTTTCCATATCAACAATGAAACCATTGAACCATAGAGCATAGAACTTTATTTTTTACCAATATTAACTTCGAGAATGAAAAAAGAAAACTGGTCGTTTATTTTTTCTATGTTGTAGGTCAAAAAATTGTTGCTTTTCATTCGTATATCAATGATACCCAAGTTAGAATCCGCTTTAGAGGTTGTTGCTTTTAGTTCTTTCACATAGGCACTTTCAAGCTCGTCGAGTGTATATTTATTTACTTTTTCGAGTTTTTGCAAAAGTACTGTTTCTTTTTCTTTGTGAATGTAGTTTCCTGCCAATAATTTATAATGGTCTTCTGTTTCTGAAACTAAAAAAATACCGTATTTGTCATTTCCTAAATTTTCTACATTCGATGAGTGATAAATTACATTTTGGAGCATTTCAATCAAAATATTGAATATTTTTTTGCGGTAAGGCAATTTTTCTTGAATGCTTGATTCTAAAAAATGCAACAAAGCTTTTAGTTTGTCTTGGTCTAATACATTGTTCAAAAGTAGCGAAACGTTGTCTTTTTTGAACGATTCGTGCGTTTTTTTTACATTATTGAACGAAAAATCAATCACATCTTCCTCTTTTTCGGGAATAATAGAAGTGAAATAAAAGTAGGAATGTTCTTGATTAATATTGCTAAAGGAAAAGTTCAAATTGTGTTTTGCTTTGCGTTTTATGTTAATTAAACCCAAGCCAGCACCGCCTTTTAAGTTGTACTTGCCATTGGTAAGTACGGTTTTATAAAATTCGGTCAATTCTTCTTTTTCCAGCGAATTTATTTTATTGATGCGGCTGGTTAAATCTTCAATTTCGGTGTTTTTAATTAAATTACCTACGGTTAGAAAGTAATTTTTGTTTATTTTTTGCACAATCATAATTGAGTTGGCAAAATACTCCTCTTCTTCAATTTGATATTTCGTAACATTTTGTAGAATTTCGACCAAAATGAAATAGACTTTTTTAAAAATTTGCGACGAACGCTCTTTTTCAGTAAAATTCTTTTCTATCAAAATTAATAGCGAATCCATTATTTCTGCAAATAAAGCACCTCTATAAATGTATGTAAAGTCTTCTGATGGCGTTTGTTTTAGCATAATTTTGCTTATCAGTACGTTTTGCTGTATATTGGTCATTCTTTTTGCTATGAAAATTTGGTTTCTACGTCTATTTCTAAGTTAAAAAACGAAAATTGGTCGTTTATTTTTTTGAAATAAAATTTCAAATCACTATCGCTTTTTATGCGCATGTCTATAATTCCCAATCCAGCTTTGTAGCTTATATTTTCGTTGAAATCTAATAATTTAGTGTTGTAAAAATGGTCTAAATCATCTTTAGTCATCGTATTTACTTGTTCTATTTTCAACGTAAGTTCATCTACATTTTTGTTATTAATAAAATTGCCGGCATTTAAAATATATTGATTATTACTTTCTTTCAAATAAAAAATACCTGGTTTTTCGGTTTCACCTTCGTTCATATAACTTGCATGATGTATGATGTTTTGAAGCATTTCTACCATCAAATTAAATACTTTTTTTCTCAAACTTCCTAGTTCGATTAATTGGTTTTCGATAACCGAAATGAGCGATAATAAACTTTCTTGGCTAAATCCGCTATTGAAAATCAAAGCAATTTCTTCTTTATTTAGGGCATTGTGTATTTCAATTACTTGCGTGAGTGAGTTTTCCAAATCTCTTTCTATCAATTCATTGGAGTCTTCTATCGCTGGCATTACGGTATGCAGATAAAAATACGAATGCTCATCGTCGATACGCTCAAATCTGAAAGTGAGCCTATTGCCCGATTTTCGGGTCATTTCTATCAAACCTAATCCAGCGCCACCTTCTTCGGTAAATTTTCCGTTTCTAAGTATTTGTCGATAATAATCTTTAAGTTCTTCTTTGCTTAGTTTGTTTACAAGTTGCAGCCGTTCAGCTACATATTTAATTTTGTCGTTCTCTATTAAGTTGCCAGTCGAAATATAATAGCGGTCGCCTTTTTTTTGAATAAAAAAAACTCCCGATTTTTGAGATATATCGGGCTTCAAAGCTTGGTAGCGTGTTATGTTTTGAAGACTTTCTACCATCAAAAAATACACACGCCTACGAAGCTGGCTTGGCTGATTGATTTCATCAATATTGCGCTCGGCTAGTTCGAGTATGGCTTCTGTTATATTTTGCGTAAATAAACCTCTGTAAATATAGTTTAAATCGCTGGCACCTGTTTTTTCAAAAATATCGAGTATGATTGAATTAACTGAATTATTTTTAATTATTTCCATGTTTGTAGCGAAAAACACTCAAAATAGTAGATACGATTGGCACTTATTCTTTTTTTTATTGCCTTCTGGGGCGTTTGATTTTTATTTAAAAATCGAATATTCTGAAGAACGTGGTTTTAAAATTAAATCCTGCCTAGAAAATTCTAATTTTTAAAAGCACTTTGAATATGGTTTGCAATTTACGAATATTCTTTTAATTACACAAAATACTTTGATTGTTTTTCTTTGTTTTTTTAAATTTTAAGGTATTCTACTTGCTTTTGATGCTTTTTATGTCGAAAAAAAATAAATAAAGAGTTGTCCAAAATTAACTTTTAATTTGCTTTTTGAGCGTCTTAATTGCTTTGTTTTTATAATTTCTAAAAAAAACACCGATTTTTGGATTAAAAAATCGGTGTTTTTCTTGAAATTTAAGTACGTTTTGAGAAAAAACAGACTAATCTTTAGGCAATGTGGTAATAACCAAACTTTTTTGTGCCTTTCCATCTTCGTTGTTTACGGGTTTGAAGCCGCTAAGATTCGACATAATTTCTGCAATATTGCTTTGTATAACTAAATATCCATCTATTTTTTTTGTATCTAAATTGTAAAAAGGAGTCGTTTGTGCATTAAGTTGCAATATTTCAGTGCCAAAAGGCGGAGTGCATTCAAATTCTGGCTCTATTTTAATCAATTTTCCTACATCTTCGGCATTAATTCTATAATTGTCGAGTAGCAAAACTTTGCTACCATCAGCCAGGTAATAAATGAACCGAACAAAACAAGCTTTGTTTGCTTTCATATAAAGTTTTAAGGTATCGCCTTGTTCAAAAATGAGGTTGTTTTTTCCTTTGTTGGTCATAAAATTAATAGCAATACCTTCCGATTGCTCGGTTTGGTTTTCCAAACTGTCTTGCAAGCTAATTACATTTTTAATGTTTTGCGCTTTGTAAGCAATGTTATTTTGCTCTAAATACGTTTTTTTGAGGCTATTTTCGCTGCTACCAACAATCGAAGTTGTTTGCTTGTTTTCTGCCGAGCAAATAATGTCGAGCATAAGGTCGCTTTCCCAGTAAGTGCCGGTAATTTTTATTTTTGCGGCTTTTGAATCGCTTACCACATTGTATCCCAATCCCGAAAGTTTGAGGCTGAAGATTTTCTTGAAAAGCCGCGAAAATTCGCTTGCGGCGTGTGTGTTTGCAAAAGTGAAGTTCTCAATTTCAATGGGTTGGGTTTTGTCATCTAATTGAAAACTTAAACTAGTAGCCATAAAAAAAGCTACATCGTTTATTGTATTGCTTTCGCTTTTGATTAATTGAGCTGTTTGTTGTTCATTTTCAGTCTTTTTTGCATTTATTTTGCTAGCCAATTGTATATAATCTCCATCGAGCGCAGTTACAATGGTTAAGTCTTTTTCGGCTTCTCTAAAAATGGGTAAGTTGGCAAAATAGCTTTTGAGTGCATTTTTTTTGTCGTTTTCTTGGCTGTATTTTTTTGCTTTTTCGAGGTTCGAGTCTATTTCAAGAAGTTTCAAATCGATGGATTTTGTGTAGGTTTCTAATACCGCTTTTTTTTCGGCATAAGCTATTGTATAGTACATTTTTTTCTTCTTGTCGAAGTACGCTTCTTCTTTCAATCCCGAAATTTTAATTTCCGAAACTGATACATTCGATTTGTTTATTAAATTATAAACTTCAGTATTTTCGATTACTACATCGAGTTTTGTTACTGTTTTTATTTCCACTTGAATGCCTTCTGCAAGCTGACTTCGTAACTCGTTGTTTATTCTATCGGAAGCTTCGTCAAGAGTTTCGTTCGAGTTTAGTTCTTCGCTTATAAAACTAACAAGGTAATTTGCTTTGGGATAATTGATGTTGCGCTGTTGGTAATTAATCCAATTTGGCTCTGATTTTGCATAATTTTGAGCGAAAGATTTGCCGAAAAATAGACTGACAAAAAAACTAAAAAGTATTATTTTTTTCATAGTTTGGACTATTAAGTAGTGAACCAAAATTAATGTATGTTATTTTGCCAAATGCTTAAAAATAAGCAAGTAGCAATGATTTAATTCAAAAGAAAAAGAATCGCTCGCTATTTTTTTTCCATAGAATTGACTTTATAAAAACGCAAAACCCAACAAATTTATTTTGAAATTAGTTGGGTTTTAATGTTTTATTTTAATCAAAATAGCTCAAGAGTGTTCTATTTTTCACGATTACTGCCTTTTATTGCCAATTTTTGCTGAAGTGCAATCATGTTGTTTTGCAATTCTTCTTCCGGAATATTTTGAGTAATATCGTTTGATATTTTCACTATTTTCACTATTTCACCTTTTGCATCTTTCACAGGCATATAAGTGTCTGAAATGCACACAATTTTGTTTTTTTCTGAAATGAAATTAATCTCATTTACTGGCTTTCCTTCATTTAGCTTAGCCCAAAATTCTTTGTAAGCAGTTCGCTGTTCGTTATTTTCTATATCGATTAAATCTTTGTGATTTGTACCAATTAATTCTTCGCGAGTTTTACCCATTTTTTTCAAATAAAAATCGGTAATGTTAAGCAAAACACCTTCTTTTGTGTAAATAGCAAGGCTGGCAGTTTTATTCAAAATACGTAACAAACCTTCTACTTCTAACTTATAGTCGAGTATTTTTTCTTGCAAAATAGCAATTGTTTTGCTGTCCTTGCGCGAGGCTTTGCTTTTTTCTAAAATCTTTTTGGCGTGCTGTTTTGTTCGCTCTTCGCTTAATTTTTGCTTACTAATATCGTTTCCTATAAAAAGTACCTTTTTAATACTTCCATCTTTTTCTTTTATAGGCGAATAAGAAATAAGCAACCAAATAGATTTTCCATTTTTGCCTGTGCGCTGTATTACATTTTCATACGAATTGCCTTCTAAAACGGAGTTCCAAATGCTGTCGAAATTGGTTAATTCTATTTTGTCGATGAAAAATTTCATCGATTCGTTGAGCATATCTTCTATTTTGAATCCAAAAACATCGGCAGCCGCTTGGTTGATGTTCATTATTTTGCTGTCTCTGTCGAGTTCGGCTCTAAGTACTTTGCTGTCGATGGCATTTAATATTTCCGATATTTCTTTTTCTTTGCTTGCCAGAATAATTTGTGTTTTTTCAAGCTTTTCTAGGTTGTATGTATTCAAGCGTTCTTGTTTGAACAGCTTTTCTGCTTTGCGCTCCGAGTCGCTCAAAAGTTGCTGAATTTCAATTTCTTGCTTTTTACTCGATGTTATATCAACAGCAATATTCAGCACTTTGTAAGGCACACCATCTTCGTCGAAAATAGGCGTATAAGTTTCCGAAAGCCAGTATTCGTTGTTGTCGATTATTATATTTTGTATGCGTTTTTGTGGCTTTCCTTCTTTCAATTTTGACCACAAGTAGGCGTTGTCTTCTATCCGGTTGAATATTTTGCTAATTCCTTTTTCGGTAACTTCTTCGTGCGAAAGTTTGAAAAGTTCCAAAAATTCGTTGTTTACTTTTACAATATTTGCATTCATATCCAATTCGCAAACCAAAAACGACGTGTCAAGTGCTTTTAAAATACCTTCCATTTCGGTTTGTTTGCGCTGAGCTATTTCTTGGGTATTTTGAAGTACTTCTAAATTTTGCCGCATTTCTTCTTCCTGCATTTTCATTTCATACGACTTGCTTTCCGATTCGCGCAAAAGCACTTTGGTCATTGTATTTATTTTCACCGTGTTAAGGGTAGAAGCAAAGTTTTCGGCAAATTTTTCGACAAAGGCAATAACGTAAGGTTCAAAAACGGAAAAGCTAGCCAATTCAACAACTCCAAGCACTTGCTCGTCGAGTTTTATTGGCACAATGAGAATATTTTTGGGGTTTGCAGTGCCTAATCCCGATTCTATTTCTACATAATCATCAGGAATATCGGTCATAAAAATTGTTTCTTTTTCTATGGCGCAGCTTCCTATCAAGCCTTCTGAAAGCGCAATTTGTTTTTCCAAGAATTTTTTGCGATTGTAGGCATACGACGAAATTAATTCATAATAAGGTTCTTTGACTTCGTCGTTCAAAATAAAAATACCTCCTTGGTTTGCCTGAATATAACGCACCAATTTGCTGAGTGTGAGGTCGCAAAGTTTCTGCATACTACCCACATTTTGGTGAACTAGTTCGTTGAACTCGGCAAGCCCGTCGGTTGCCCATTTTCTAAGCTCGTCTTCTTCTTTGCGTTTTCGTTCCTCTTCTTTGGCATGTTTCAAGCTTTTACGCATTGCCAAAAGCGAATTTCCTAAACTATCGTCTTTGCTAAGTGGTGTAAATTCGCTATCGAAATTACCTTTTCCTATTTCGTTTGAAAAAAGAGCAGTATTTCGCAATCCCGCTATGAGGGTATTGAGCGACATGATGATGTCGCCTATTTCATCGCTTTTTTCATATTCTATTTTGTTTACCAATTTTCCCTTTGCCATGGCAGAAATTATTTCTACCAATTTTTGGATAGAGTTAGTTATTGGTCTAATAATCAAAGTTATTCCAAAAAAGAACAAAATAACAGAAATGATTACACCTCCAATAATTCCATCTCTGATTTTATCTAGCCCGCTATACAGTTCGTATTCGTAAACCGAAGTAGCTACGTAAATGTCAAGTGGTTCAAAATAATTGAAATACGTCCATTTCCATTGTCCTTCTTCTGTTTCGGGCCATTTGTATCTGAACTTTATTTCGCCATTTTCTTTGGCTGTTTTTAGTTTATGAAAAAAGGAGGTTTCGTTCAAATCTTTTCCTTCGATGCCCGATTTGTTGATAACAGAAAAACCAGCTTGAGATACAATGTAGGGGTAGCCCGATTCGAAATATGTTTTGTTGTAAAAAATGGGTTTTAAAACATTGTAGTCGAGTTGTTTTGCCCCAATAGCAAGCATTCCAGCTACTTTTCCATCTACCAAAATGGGCGAAAATTCGGCAAAATACCAATCGGTAATAAACATTGCACGCCCGTTGTAGGTTTCTTTGTTTTCGATTGTTTTTACAATGGTGGTATTGTGAGGAATTACAGTACCTACCGCAGAACGCCCGTTGTCAAATTTTAGTGTGGTAGAAACTAGTAAATAGCCTTTTTCGGTTTTTTGATAAATAGATGCAACTTCGACTCCACTTTTTTGAAGAAATTTTACAAGTTTGTCATTTTGCTGAATAATCGCACTATCTAAAACCCAATTTCGTACGGTAAGTGTTTGGTTACCTTGTATTTTAAAGTCGCTAGTGCTTTCTGCTATTTTTATACCTCCGTTGAGTGTAAAAAATTTATCAGCCAGCAGCATCGATGAATTGATACTGTTTTTTTTCAGATTGGTTTGCACCTCCAAAATATTGACTAAGTCTTCTATTAAAACACTTAATTGCTTGTCGGCTTTATTGAAAATTTCCTTCTTTTGTGTAGTGTAAAGCCAATAGCCTAAACCAGTAAATACTACCATAAGCAAAGCTGAGATAAATAAATTTATCCTCACATTGAGTTTGAGCGTATTTAGAAATTTTTGAACAAAATTGAACATATATTGGCTTTCTCTTGACTAAATTTGCTTAAAAAAAATGCTTAAATTACTGTTTTTTTTAATTTACAATAATACAAAATTTATTGTATAAAATGGAACTTTTTTTTAAAATATTCTTGCTTCAACTATAAAAAAATTTTAAGAATTCTATTTTCTTATAAATTTCGTTTTAATTAATTGATTTTCAATTATTCAAACTGCGCTTGTTTTTGAATGATTAGTATTGAAGTTAAAAATCAAAATTTGTTTCTTTTTTTGTCAAGCTTCTAAAAAATTGGCTCGAAAATGCTAATTTTAAGATGCTTTTTTTAGTTAAACAAAAGTATTAAAAAACAATTAATTTTATATAATTATTTCAAAAAAAAAAAAAAAAAAAAAAACTTTTTTTTGGTAAAATGAAATTGTAAAAAAAAGTTTGTGATTTCAAAGTTCGGCAATAAAATATGTATAAGCGACATTTTATATTTTAAAAAAAACTATTATAAATCAATTAATTTTAAAGGTTATCTACTGTTTACTTTTTATGCTAAGCTTTGGTATAAGCAAATGCAGCAATACTTATTTTGATGTCCTTTACTTTGCTAAGTGTTTGTGCAGCCGCCTCGAGAGTTGCTCCTGTGGTGATTACATCGTCGATTAATAAAATATGCTTGCCTTCAAATTTCTTTTCGTCGGTTAGTTTAAATATTTCATTTACGTTCTCCCATCGTTCGTAGCGCTTCTTTTTAGTTTGAGTTTGAGTTTCAATAGAACGGTACAACGTATTATTATCAAGTGCTTTACTTATTACTTCATTAATTCCTATTGCCAACATTTGGCTTTGATTGTAGCCGCGCTTGTGTTCTCTTTTTTTGTGTAGAGGTAGGGGAATTATATAGTCGATGGTTTCAAATTTTGGCTTTTTGTGAATCGCTGAACCTAAAAAATTACCTAATAAAATGCCTATCTCTGGTTTTGATTTGTATTTAAGGCTGTGCAAAAGTTTTTTTACAACTCCGGTTTTCATGTAAAAGCAATAGGCAGTAGCCGAATGCAAACGAACTCTACCCCAAAAAATTTGTTCTACTGGATTCTCTTCGTGGTCATCAAAATTTGTTTTTGGAATATCATATCTGCATTTTGTACAAAGAAGTTTTTCGCCTTTTACAAGACCTCTTCCGCACCCTTCGCACTGCAAAGGGTAAAATAGTTCTGACAGTAAACTAAAAATTTGTACCATTTATTCTATTGATTTGGGATTTTGAATTTAACAAAACTGATATTTTTTTTCAGCCAGTAATACTTAAAAAACTTCGCCTTGGCTTTTATTGACTTGCCATTTTACGTTTTTTGTTTGATTGTGAAAAAAAAGTGTTACATCTAACTATTTGTTTTACAATTAAATTAAACGTTTATTTGATTCAAAAAATTAATACTAAAAACGAATTTATTCTTGGTACTTTACTATTTTTATTATTCTAGCCAGCTATACGAATTTACAGAGTTTTCAGTTTGTAAACTTTTTTTGACTAAACTAGTTGAAATTTCATTTAAAATATAGGTTGTTCAGATAAAAATTCTTATTTTTGAGAAATAAATAGTATTGTATTTTTTTACAAATTTAGATAAATTTTCGTTTATTTGAAACTTTAAATTAAAAATTTTATACTATTTGGTGTTTGAAAGCATTTAAAGAATTAAAGTTGTATTTTTGGGCGATAAAAAATTTAGAAGCTCATACTAAAAGGGCATAAAAGTCATTAAAACAACTGAAAATTAAATTATTCATTAACAATAAATAAATTAAATTTATGAAATTATTAAAATTATTTTTAGCAATTGCAGTTGTAATGTTTGTAGGCTGCAAAGACATTTCAGAAAAACTTTCTAATAAAAAACCAGCAAAGATTGAAGCTGAAGACCCCGAAGTTTATGCTGACGACGAAGAGGTTTTGGAGGAAGATACAAAATTGGCTGTTGACACACAAGTGGTTGTTAAGAAAGAAGTTAGTAAGGAAGTTAATGTAAAAGAAACATTAGCTCCTGGCAAATTTTATATCATTGGCGGAAGTTTCAAAGAATACCAAAAAGCAGAACAATTGCACAAACAACTAACAACAAAAGGATATTCCGAAACCCAAATTTTGGATCCTGTAAATAATTTTAGGCGTGTGGTTATCAGCTCATTTACTGACGAAGCAGCAGCTCGCGCTGAGCTTAAAAAACTTCGTGCTCAAAACAAAGACAATTCTATTTGGCTTTTGGTTGTTAAATAGTGCATGAAATAAATACACCTTTTTAGTTATTTTGAAATTTTAAAATACTCATTTGTTTGGAAAATTGTGGTTTGAAAATTTCAAAATAACTAAAATCTTTGGCTTTTGTTTCGGCATTTTTTTTAAAGTGAATCTCTAAAACAGAACAAAGTTAATTGTTGTGTTTTAGAGTTTTATTTTTATCATTGGTAATTGTTTGAAATAGAAAAAGAGTTGTTTTTTTCTTTTCAGACTAATTTTAATTCTTAATTTTGCACCCAAATAGCATTGGTGCTATTTTATTTTTGAGCAAATCTTTTGTTACTTAGCACAAAATTAAAACGTTTTATTGATACAATTTTTTTTAATAACTAACGAGTATGACAAAAAGACAATTGAAATTAATTGTTTTATTTTCAATTATTTCAAATTCATTACTTATAATTTTAGTTCATTTATTTTTGGTAGAATATTTTTTACCAATGCTTGCTCTGATTGTTTTATTTACTTTTGCTTTGGTAGCATTAATTATCGAAAAAGATTTATTGAACAAGCGTAAAATTAATAGCGAGCAAAAATTAAAAGAAATAAGCCCCATAGACCCCGATACCTCTGTAAATGAAGAAGTTTTGGATTGGGCAAAAGACAAAGAAAATGAAATAAAGCAGCTCAAGGACAATGAAAAGTTCCGAAAAGAATTTATTGGAAACTTAGCACACGAGCTTAAAACACCTATTTTTAACATACAAGGCTACATTCTTACTTTGCTTGATGGAGGGTGGAAAGACAAAAAAATAAGCAAAAAATATTTAGAACGAACAGAAAGAAATATCAATCGCTTGTTGAGCTTAGTAACTGATATTGACACCATTTCGCAATTAGAATCGGGCAATCAAAAAATGAATATGGCACATTTCAATGTTGTAAATTTGGTAAGTGAAATATTTGAGATGCAAGAAATAAATTGCAAAAAACAAAACATTGCACTAAAATATTCTGGTAATTTTAACACCGACGAATATTTTGTACATGCCGACGAAGAAAAAATATTTGAAGTTTTACTCAATTTACTCGAAAATTCGATAAAATACGGAATAGAAAACGGTATAACTCAAGTTAAAATATACCCTATCGACAAAAAAATAAGCATCGAAATTTCCGACAACGGAATTGGCATAGCTAAAGAAAACTTGCAACGAATTTTTGAGCGATTTTATAGAGTCGATAAAAGCCGCTCGCGCGAAATGGGAGGCTCAGGTTTAGGCTTAGCCATTGTAAAACACATCATTGAAGCGCATAAAGAAAAAATTTCGGTTAAAAGTAAAATGGGTGAAGGCACTATTTTTACGTTTACTCTCGAAAAAGGTAAAAATACGTTGCTATAAATCAAAATTAGTAAATATTTTGATTTTCAAAGTTTTGAACTGTTTTATTTGAACTATCAAATGAATTGGAATGTGTTTTTGTTTTTTTGTAAGCTGCAAAAGCTTCTTTAAAAGCAGATTTTCCTTCATTTATAAGTTCTTCGGCTTTATAAAATTCTAAAATACCGGCAGATTCTCTCGATATTTCTACTACAATATCGGGTTTGTATTTATCTAAAATACAGTCAGATAGCTTATCTTGCATTAAATCAAACGAACGGTTCATTATATCAAAATAGCCAAATTTCTGATTGTCGGAAACTTGCACAGGTCTAATGCTTTGCCAGCGTTGTCGCAAGGGTTCAATCAATTTTTCAAACCGCTCCAGCGTACTATTGCTTATGGGTAAAGTCTTGCTAATGTATTTCTTACGCGAGTTTAAGTTCACTACAACTAGCAAATCGTTCTTAGTGCGTTCGATGTTGCTCAGAGGAATGGGGTTGATAATTCCACCATCAAGCAACTCTTTGCCTTCAAATTCTAAGGGCAAAAACAACGTAGGAACCGAAACCGAAGCCCGCATAGCTTGTAGTAAATTGCCCGATTTAAAAACAACTTCTTGCTTGTTAATCAAGTCAGTAGCCGAAATAGCCAACGGAATTTTTAAATCTTCGATGCGAATATCGCCCAAAATTTTGTGTAATTCATTGAATAAACGGTCGCCCTTGAGAACGCCACTTTTTGATATAGTAAAATCCATTAATTTGAAAACATCAAGCTTATCGAGCGTTTTTATCCATTCTTTGTATTCATTAAGTTTTCCAGCAGCATAAAAGCCACCAATTACTGACCCAATGGAACTTCCTGAAAGGGAAGTGATGTGGAAATTTCGTCGTTCAAGCTCTTCTATTACACCTATTTGTGCTAATCCTCTAGCTCCACCGCTAGAAAGTACCAATGCTATATTTTTCATTTTTAAGATGCTACAATAATACAAAGTTATTTAATTAAATAAAAATTTATGAAAATTGTTTTCTTTTTGGAAGTTATATGAATATAGAACATTCAAAATCCCTAATAATAACTAATTTAGCGAAATTGTATAAGTTCTTTTTTATCGATAAAATTAGGAAAAATTTATTTTTTAATAACTATTTTCAAATTTTAATTTTAGTTTTTAATTTTTAGTTGTATTTTTGAACAAAAATAATTGATTACAAAAATAGTATTTTTTTCGATTAAGTTGAGTGTTATTTCGATTCTTATTTTTTAGAATAGAATGAAAATTAAATGTTTATTTTTTTAGTTCCTGTTAAATTTTAGCTTTTTTTAACAGAATAGATTGATTAAAGTGTATATTTTCTACCAAAATAAATAAAAATGGAGAATTTGAATATTGTTGGTCCCTATCTTGGCGACCCTTTTTTATATTCAGAATGGGAAAATAATACGTTGGAGTTTGTTGGCAAACTAGCAACGCATCATGAAATTGTGATAAAACAATACTATCAGCCTTTTGCCGATGGAATAGACCGTTTTTGCAAAGAAAATCCAAGTCGTGAGCTGCAACTTAATATTAAGCTAAGTTATTTCAATACTAGTGGAAGTAAACATTTACTTAGCTTCTTCAAATTGCTTGAAAACTACAAAGTTAGAAATGGTTTGAAAATTACGGTGAACTGGTTTTACTTCGAAGACGACGATGATATGGTAGATATGGTAGAAGAATATGAAGACTTAGCTGAGCTTGATTTTAGGCTTTTTTGCATTTCCGATATCAAATACTGGGGAAATTTGAATTATTTTGGAGATTATATTTCGGAAGAAGAGAATTTTACTTTTCTCAAAGATATTCAAACACTTTACAAAAATGCCCAAACTGATGAGCAATTTAAAGTAGCCTATGGCAAAATAGAAGCTATTTTAGAACAATTTGATGCACAGCTTAACTTTTTTCCTGATTTTAAACGACTTATTTTTATGCGTGTAAACTATTTATTGACCAAAGAATACGCAACTAACAGTAAAATAATGCAATTAGCTAGCAACTATTTTTTGAAATATTCGTGATTGATTTTGGCTATTCTTTATTTTTAGAATCAATTAGAATCGTTACAGGTCCATCGTTGGTAAGCGAAACCTGCATATTTGCGCCAAATTCGCCACTTTTTATCTCGCTGCGGAGTTCCAAGCGCATTTCAACCAAAAAACGTTCGTAAATAGGAATAGCTATTTCTGGTTTTGCCGCTTTACTGTACGAGGGGCGATTTCCTTTTTTTGTACTTGCGTGCAAAGTAAATTGGCTGATAATCAGAAACTCACCGCCTGCTTCTTGTGCCGAAAGATTCATAACTCCGTTCTCATCGTCAAAAACGCGTAAGTTAATTATTTTCTTTACTAGCCACTGAATATCTTCGTGTGTATCAGACTCATGTATGCCAAGCAAAATTACTAAGCCCTTTTCGATACTCGCTTTTACATTGCCTTCTATGCTTACTTGTGCGTGTAAACTTCGTTGAACTACTGCTCTCATGCTCTTTTTTTTTATGTGATTTTTCTTTTTTTTGAAAAGCAAAGATAAAATTTATTTGTCTAAAACGAGGCTTTCGATTTGAAAAAATTAGATTCCATTTTTTTTTTTACTTTTGCCACAAATTTGAAAACCTCATTTTATCAAAAAATGAATAAGGAATATGAATAATCACAAGCAATTAGTCTCGGTAGTTGTGCCTACGTTCAACCAAGAGCGTTTTATAGCAGAAACACTACAAAGTATTGTTAATCAAACCTATAAAAATTTAGAGATTCTTGTTTCAGACGATGGCTCAACCGACAGAACGGTAGAAATTATCAATACCTTTGCTCAAAAAGATAGCAGAATAAAGCCTTTTTTTTCGACAAAAAACAGAGGTATTCCGTATAATTTCAATCGTGCATTCGATGCTTGTGCTGGCGAATTTGTGGCTTTTTTTAGTGGCGATGACCTTATGTATGCCAATAAAATAGAGCAACAAGTTCATTTTTTGAACCAAAATTCAAGCGTCGATTTGGTTATGCACGAAGTAGAAATTTTTGATTCGCAAAGTGGTAGCTTAATTTCGGTGCACAAAAATACACCAGACAGCAAAATTCCAGACAGTCCCTTGCAATGGCTTTTCCCTACAAAATGGGTTTTTAACAAAAAGTATTCCTCTATTTTGCCTACTTCCATTTTAGCTCGAAGTTCTTATTATTTAAAAGCTCGCTACGACGAACGGTTCAAATACAAACACGAATTACTTTTTCACCTCGAAAATTATTTACACTCTCCCAAATCAAAATGGGCTGTGCTTCCTGAAATACTTGGTAAATATAGACAACACATTGATAATTTTACCAATAATAAGGAACTGAGTAAATTACGAGAGGAGGAGAAATTTTTAATTCACGCGCTTGTTTTGCAAAAATATCCCCAAGTATCGGCATATTCTCGAAATTTTATTCATTTTACAATGTTTGAAAATTTACTTTTTTATGAATTTCAGAAAAAAAACAAATATTATTTAAAACAGTTTTACCTCGAAGCAGGATTTTGGAAATTTAGTTACCTTTATTTCTGTCGATTTTTAAAAAAAATGAATTTACTTTTTCCTTTTTTTAAAATTTTTCGATTTCTTTTGAGGATAAAATAATTTGGTTTTTGTTTCATTCAAAAAAAAGTTATATATTTGTAAAGATTAGTTTTTTTATAAAATACAATAAAGAATACAATTCACACTTTTTATTTAGCTTATGCCTGTATATTATTTTAAAGAAGGAAAACACGATGTTCCTGAACTTCTTATTGATGAAGAAAACAGCTATGTTCGCATAGCAGGTTCTTCGTATCCAGAAGATGTCATCGAAATTTATGGCGATTTTTTGCTTGATTTATCAAGCCTAACGATTGCACAAGGAAAGGAATTTGTTTGCGATTTTCGTTTTGATATATTGAGTTCCACTACTATGCGAATTTTGCACGAAATTTTCACTCTTTTTGAAAATTTTCTCGACCGCGGAAATCTCATTACGGTGAACTGGTTTTACGATTCCGAAGATGAGGACATGAAAGATATTGGCTTAACTTTTGCCGAAATTTTAAATTTGAATATTAATGTAATAAGCAAAGATATTGTTTATTAAATGATAATAAATAGTAACTTATTCCATTTTTTTTTGAAACAAATAATTGTTATTTCACTAATTGGAAATCTAATTTCGTTTTTAACCTTGTAAATGAGGATTTTGAAATTTTGAAATAACACAAAAGATGTGTTTTCTTTCTAACACTAACTCGCGAATGTTATGAAAACCAACATAGAAAATATTATTATTGTAAAGGAAGAGACAAGGCTTGAAAAATTGACTGCTAAGTACAATACCATTCAGCAAGCCGCCTTTCATATTGAAAAACAACGTAGTGCGTTTTTTGCAGTAAGCCCTTCGATGAAAAAAAAGGTAGCTTCGCCCGTGAGTGCAAAAAGTAGTGGCGCCGATAATTTCAAAGAACAATCGTTTGAAGAAGTACTTGATTTAGAAGCTATTGAAAAAGAAAGCAAAAAAGAAGTAGAGAGTTACCAAACCGAACACGACACCTTTCAAAAATCGCTCAATTCGCTGAAAAAAGAACTTTCAAATGTGGTTAAAACCAAAGTTATAGACAAAAATTACATTTCGCGTTTTATTTTTAGCCCCAACGATTTGGTTTTGGTCATTGGGCGCGATGGTTTGGTTGCAAATACTGCCAAGTATGTGCACAATATTCCTATAATTGGCGTTAATCCCGACACTTCGCGTTACGATGGCGTTTTGTTGCCATACAATACCGAAAATTTTATGGACGCAGTGGACAATGTTTTGCGCAATCATTATAGTTCAAAATTGGTTTCGATGGCTGAAGCAAAATCGAACGATGGGCAACGTTTATTGGCATTCAACGATTTTTTTATAGGTGCAAGTAGTCATATTTCAGCACGTTACACCATCACTTTTGGCAACATTTCCGAGTTTCACTCCTCAAGCGGTATTATAGTTTCTACGCCAGCAGGCTCTACCGGTTGGCTTAGTTCCATAATTAACATGGCAAATGGAATCCAATCGAGTTTTGGAATTAAAATGCAAAATTCGGCTGTAAAGCAGCAATTTATGAGCTGGGACGAAGAGCAATTGGTTTTTATTGTGCGCGAACCTTTTGCCAGTAAGCATTCGTATGCAAACTTAGTTGCAGGAAAGTTTTCGGGCAATGAGTTTTTGCAAATTGAATCGCAAATGCCCGAAAATGGGCTTATTTTTTCCGACGGCATCGAATCGGATTACATTACTTTTAATTCGGGAACTATTGCTACTATTGGTGTTGCCAAAGAAAAAGCAAAATTGGTAGTTTAGTATTTTGGGTCTTCATCGGGTTGAGTAAGTACAAAATCGCCCCAAGTTAGGTTTATTTCGTCTATTATTCTCATCAATTCTTCGGCATCGTTGGTCGTTACAAGCTTAGCTCTAGTCTCTTTAAAATGTGGCAAAGCCTTGAAATAAGTGGCTAAATGTCGGCGCATTTCGTAAACTCCTCGCCTGTCGCCTTTGTACTGGAGCGAGCGTTGGAGGTGAATTTTTGCCATCTCTACACGTTCAGGAATTGGCATGGGCGCAAGCTGCTCTCCGGTTTCGAGAAAATGCCGTATTTCTTTAAAAATCCAAGGTCGCCCGTAGGTTGCTCTGCCTATCATAATGGCATCTACTCCCGTTTCGTCGAAGCGTTTTTTTGCTGTTGCTCCGTCTATTACATCGCCGTTTCCTATGATTGGTATTTTCATGCGTGGGTTGTTTTTTACCTCGCCTATCAAAGTCCAGTCGGCAAGTCCTTTGTAAAGTTGCGCTCGTGTGCGTCCGTGAATAGTAAGAGCCTGAATGCCTACGTCTTGAAGTTTTTCGGCAAGTTCTACTATTACTTTACTGTCCTCGTCCCAGCCAAGGCGGGTTTTGACAGTTACCGGAATGTTAACAGCTTTTACTATTTCTTCGGTCATTTTCAATAGTTTAGGAATATCTCTCAACATTCCTGAACCAGCTCCGCGCGTGGCAATTTTTTTCACTGGGCAACCAAAATTTATATCTATCACATCGGGGCTGTATTGTTCGGCAATTTTAGCCGATTCCACCATTGCCTCAATGTTGTGCCCATAAAGTTGAATGCCCATCGGGCGTTCGTATTCATGTATTGTCAATTTCTGAAATGACTTAGGAATGTTGCGAATTAAAGCTTCCGAAGCAATAAATTCGGTGTACATCATATCGGCTCCGTACATTTTGCACATGTAGCGAAACGAAACGTCAGTAACATCTTCCATTGGAGCTAAAAACAAGGCTTTGTCGGGCAATTCTATATTTCCTATTTTCACTATTTTTCTTTCTTATTTTTACTATTTTAAGTACACCAATAGAAATAAACGATATTTGTTTTTTCTGTAAAGTAGTGTATATCAACTCTAAAAAAACATGAATCGTACTTAGAAGGCTAAGTAATTGTGTTTGCTTTTTTTTATTTTGCAAAAATAATATTTTTTTAGAAGAAGAAAAACAAACCCTCAAAAACAGATGTTTACTCCTTGCTAAATTTCTAAAATTGGTTATTTGAAATAAAACAAAAAGGAGATTTGTTGTGCAAATCTCCTTTTTTTTATTGCGTTTGAATTTTTATTCAAATTCTAACAAAATAGCACCTTTTTCAACAACTTGTTTGATTGTACATTTTACCGTTTTAATTACTCCATCGCGAGGCGATTTTAAAGTATTTTCCATTTTCATGGCTTCTAAGACAACAAGTGGGTCTCCTTTTTTTATGTTATCGCCTTCTTTTGCTATTATATTGAGCACCAAGCCTGGCATAGGAGCTTTTATTTCACTTTCTAAGGTATCAAAAGCAGCATCAAAGCCCATTTCGTGAAGCAAAACATCGGTTTCGTCTTGCACTTTTACAGTATATTGTTCGCCATTTATCAAAATAGAGAATTCTTTTTTCTTAAAATCGGAGGTTATAACTTCGATGTTATAGGACTGATTGTCTTTGATTAAATGATAAATCCCGAATTGTGGCGATACTACGTCGAGCAAAAAATCGTTGTTGTTGATTTTTCCTTTGTTTGTGTTATCGTTTTCAAATTCTATTTTATATTCTCTTTCATCAACTGTAACTGTAAACATATTCAAATTGAGTTAGTTAAGGTTTTTGGATATTTATAGCTAAGCAATATTTTATTTGGCATAGCTTTATGAATTATCGTTTGATTTTCAAGCACCAAACAGCTTGCTGTGTTGTTTTGTTTGGATTTGCACCTTGCAATTGCAGGTGAAATATGGCACAAGATAAAAATAGATATTTAATTTCGCAAATATATGAGAAAATTTGCGAAATTTTAAAAAAAATATGAATCATTAGCAAAAAAAAAAGAGGGATAGTTTATTGGCGAATATTAATTGGTTATCACCCAAAAGTTATTCCAATTTCATTATTTTTTTGAAGACCGTTACCACACACTCAAATGTCCATATTTTTGTAATTCCCCACAAGCTTTTGGTATGAGTTTTCTGCAATGCTCATGCCAAAGGGGTAGTGGTCATTGTGCAAATCTATCTAATACTATTTCAATTTTTCTATCTCCTCACGGCTCAAACCTGTTTCGTGCATAATATCTTCGATTGGTTCATCGTATTTGAGCATCTTTTGAGCAAGTTTGATGCTTTTTTCTTTCTCTTTCGCTAAGGCTTCCTCTTTTTGTTTGCGTTCTTCTTTCTCTTTCGCCAGAGCTTCCTTCTCTTTTGCCAAAGCTTGCTCTTTTTGCAAGCGTTCTTGTTCTATTTGTTTTTGATATTTGTCTATTTCGTCTTCTATTTTGCGCTCTGTGTCGAGGGTTAAAAGTAAATTTTTGTTGTGTG
>JFJP01033618.1_pt1 | contig 26208 bp, 28 predicted proteins | sample 431651 | NCBI WGS metagenome assembly JFJP01 (sample SAMN02602958, study PRJNA72255) | Microbial mat metagenome, whole genome shotgun sequencing project. | biome: fresh water; feature: sink hole; material: water; isolation source: purple microbial (photo- and chemosynthetic) mats found in...
TTGGGCATCCCGGCTACACCTGTCCAGTTCGTTGACGATCTTGACTGACCACGGGCTGAACAAATTCCCGTAGGCCAGCGACGGCATCCAGCCTTTCACCGTTTCGATCATCACCGTCTTGCCGTTGTAATCCTCTACCGACATCGGCGTCGCACCCGTCAACGCCTTCGCCACCATCTCGGCGAGGCTCGTCTTGCCCACCCCAGGCGGCCCGTAAAGCAACACTTTCATCGTCCCGCCCCCTTCTTCGCCCCTCATCCTCACCGCTTTTGCCACCAGCGATTCGGCCACTTTGCGAGACGGCCCGATCAGGTCGTTGGGCGTCTTGGGCCGCCAGTTGTGCGGCGAAGCTGTGGTGTGATATTTTCCGTTCCGTTTTTCGATCAGCCTGTTCATGTCGTTCGTTTCCTTTCGTTGTTTCGGTTAAATGATTCCCGCTTGCCTAAAGCTGAAATAGCCGTTCGGGCAGGCGGGGCTTGACTGGCCCACGATCACATGGTCCACGAGCCCGATCTGGAGAATCTTCCCCGCCTCCGCAATCGTGCGGGTGACGCTTTGGTCTGCCTGCGAGGGAGTCGGATTGCCGCTGGGGTGGTTGTGCATGAGCGCGACGGCGTAAGCGCCCATCGCCACCGCCGCCCTGAAGACTTCTCTCGGGTGGCAGACGCTTTCGTTGATCGTGCCGAGGCTCACCAGCGAGTGGCCGATGGCTGCTAGGCGCGTGTTGAGCACCAGCGAGACGATCTGCTCTCGCTCGGGGTCATACCACGGCGAGCGCACCACTTTCTCCCGCCAGTAGGCAGCCGTCTGGTCGGGCGTGTCCACCCTGAACGACCCGCCGCTCTCGTTCAGCCGCTGCACTTTCACCTCGTAAGTCGAGAACTTGTATCTCATGAGTCCCTCCCGCAGATATTCTCCCACGGCCTGGCTTTCCCCAGCCAATCGGCGATCTCGTCCCATGCCCCCACGATCTCTTCGTGGATTTGTGCCGCTGAAACTGCCCACCAAAGGTGCGACGGGATTTCGTCCTCGATCCTCAAGACTTCCTCGCTCGAAAGGGTCGTGATGTCCAGATGCCGGGCTAGCGCGTATTCGATGTTTTTCATCGCCACCCCTCCCGGTTGATCCGCGTCTTGACCGTGTTGACCGATACCCCGAAGGCTTCCGCCGTCTGCTTCGGGCTCCTGCATTTCTGGTAAAACTTCCGCGCCGCTTTCCAGTCCGTTCCTTGCGTGCTTTCGCTCTCGCCACCCAGCTCGTGTTCCTCGACAGGGTATGCGTTCTGTTTCTCGAAAGCGTCGAACCGTTCGGGTTTCTTCTCCTCGGTTTTCGCTTTCTCGGCACTGCCCGTGATCTTCTCGACGGGCTCGCCTTTCATGACCGCTTGCACGATCTCGGCGATCAGGTTCACGGGGATTTCCGTCACTGTGAACACCGTCCCTTGCAGGTTCTCCCGCCCGAGCTTCTCTTTGAGGAACTTCAATGCCGCCCCTCTCGTCCTTCCCATGAAACGCCCCTCGTAGAGCGGTTCCCCTTTCTCTTCGCAAACGATGTAGTAGAGTTTGTCCATCGCATTATCCTTTCAGTGCTGGCAGGTTGTTGTTTGAAACCGCGCCTGTCGCCAGCGTGACGGGCGGGTTGAAAAAAATGTTCAGCATCGGAACCCCGAGGCTGATGACTTCCTCCACGACATAGTCGCCGTGCGGTATTGTCCACTGGATCCCAATCCCCAAACCACCACTGATGCCATTGGCGGCTTCCGCGCTCTTGATCTCGCCAGTGTTAAGAATGTAGGCCGTGTATCGCCCGCCTTCTTCTGTCCAGAAGTTGTCGGTGTTGTAGAGGTAGAAGAACCGCTTGTTGTGCCGCGCCTTCCACCGTTTCACTTGCTCCCGCACAGGGGCGGGGAGCGTTTCTAATGTGGTATTGTTGATCGGTGTTGTCATCGTGTTGCTAGTAACCATCCCCGTGCCAAGCGACAAAATCGCGGGATGCCCCAGAGGCGGATCGCCCTCATCTCTCTCGATTGAAACAACTTGATGGCGCGGATGGTTTCGGAAGTTTTTTTGTCGAGAAAAGAAAATCACCGCCTCCCGACCAGAGGAGAAACGGATCAGAACATCACCTCGTTCCCCTCGAACGACTTGCCGTTTTTTGTTCTCTTTTTTGAAATCGGCTCTCCCTTGGCACGCCATTTTTAGAGGCTCAAAAGTGGGACAGCACTGGCGGCGAAACGCCTTTTTTTGAGACGGTGCTGGCACGCCGTTACCCCCGTGCCAACAGCCCGAAAACCAGAACGAAAAACGGTAAGTCTCTTGATTTAAACAACTGTTTTTTTGTCAGTCTCCCGCCGAGAAACTCCCGTGCCAAGAGATTCTCTTTTTCTTCGATCTCGCTGTGCAAGTGGTGTCACACTTTAATTCTCGTGCCAACCAACCCTCTTTCGTTTGCGTTCCAACAAATAAATCGTCACTGGTGATACAGTCTTTTTTTTGTCAGCACCTTCCTCCAAGCTCCCTTGGCACGCGGCTTGTTACCTCTCACCCAGATGAACGAAACACACGATAACCAACGCGGGGATAACGGAGCCGTCCTCGACAAAATCCAAAAACTCCTCCGCCTCGCCGACCGCTCCAGAGGCGCGACCGAACACGAGGCGAAAGTCGCCCTCGCCAAAGCCGAAGAACTCATGACCCGACACAAGATTGATCTGGCTTCCCTCCGCATGAATGCGGGTGAGCACGCCGACATTCCCGTCGGCAAAGAAAAGGTAGAGCTACCCAAAACGCTCAACCCCGCCGACCTCCTCATCCTCTCGCTCCTGCAATCCCACTTCAATGTCAGGGTGGTGATCATGACGGTGCTCGGCCAAAAACACGCTGACCTGATCGGGTCTTCCGAAGACATCGCTTTCGCCTCCTACGCCTTCGGGTTCTTGAGGCAGACCTTTTTCCAATGCTGGAACGAGTTTAAAAAACTTCACGAAAAGCCAGACCGCAAGTCTTACTACCGCGGCCTCTACGACGGGATCAAGGAGGCCATCGAATCCGGCAAACGCCAGGCCGAAGCATCCGTTTCGGAGCAGGAACGCCAGTGCTACCAGATCGCGCTGGCCGACACGAAAACCGCCATCACCCGCTACATCGCCGAGCACTATCCGAAACTTCGCAACACCCGAGCCCGCCGCAGTTCCGTCAATTCCGAGAGCTACCATGCCGGGAAAGCCAGAGGGGCGAGCATCCGAGTGAACCGCCCGCTGGAGTAACCCCTTTCAACCCCCGTGGTGGGGGTGAAAACCAAACCAAAAACTAGGAGACACCATGAACACGACAATGACGACAACGCCAGCCAAGACTGGCATCAAGAAACTCAACCTCGGCGGGATTGCCCAGAAAACCGAGAAGGCGGGCAAAGAATATCCGCTCCTGCCTGATCCCGATGAAAAGGGAATAGGGGTCAGGCTACAAATCTTGACAGATGAGAGGCTCGGGATTGGAAGAAACTGCGCGAAAGTGAAGGGTGTAAGGTGTTCATCGCACTGGAGAAATGGGAAAAGACGGGTGATGAACATGAACTGGATCGAGGAAAAGCTGTGGATGAAGAGCGCGGCGAATGTGAGCCAGCAGATTAGGCGCGAGCAAAAGAAGATGCGGTGCTGAAAATGAATCTTGCAAGACGGATGTTTGTCAGAATTTATAGCCTGACCTCTATTTCATTACAGTAGCGTCCCATAAGCACATAAAATCAGGCCATGGAAGGCTGAATACCAAGGGGTTCTTAGCGGCTGGCTCGAATTTGCTTTATCATTTGTTTCTTCGATTTTCGCTTCCCCCTGTGCGGATGCTGTCCCACAGCTTCTGTGAGAAACCCCCGCAGGAACACTTGGTGCGGAGCAGAGAGGAGTTTGAAGCAGCACCCTGCTGTCCCATAGCGTTTTAAAAGTGCCAAGAGGTCGTGCTGTTCCAAAATTCCTGTGGGACGCTACTGATTTCATTAAATTCTTTTTTAATTTATATTTTTTTATTGTTTTTCACCTCATGTAGGGTTAATAGAGATGCCCTACAAGGGGATTCGTAATGAAAGAATCTGAAAGTCTTATATCAGTTTTGACACGTGTTGCTGGTGGCTGGATGTCAAGGGTGGGAGCAAAAGAGGGCGGACAATACAAGGGGATCATCGGAAATCCTATGAGCGATTTGTCTGCACTGGACGGTGCCCAATCTTTCTCCGACACATGTGCCGTTAAGGCTCAAGAAGTGATCCTTCAACAGTTTTTTTGTCGGGATTTTGATGAGTCTGCATTGAGAGATATGGCTACTCAAAAAGGCTGGTATACACCAGGAGGCGGAACACCTTTAATGCACATGGGTCGTCTCTTGGAAGAGGCAGGGATTCCGATTTCGCAAAAGATAAACGCTTCTGGAATAGACCTTTTCAAAGCACTTTCAGAAGGAAAAAAAGTTATAGTTGGTGTAGACGGAAATGAGCTTCGCAACCACGGTTCTTTGTTTGAGAAGCTTGAAGAGTTTTTTATTGGGCCTAATCCTGATCATGCTGTTCTTGTGTCCGGACTTGATTGCCGTAATAAAGACGACATTGGTGTATTTATTACAGATCCAGCCACCAACAATACCGTGCGATACTCGATGAGCACATTTTTCGATGCTTGGAGAGATTCTGCTTGTTTTATGGTTCAGACAAATGTTCCAGCACCAGAATGGTGCGAGGGCATGAGCGGATTCGATTATAGTGCTGGGCATTTATCTGACATAGAAGGTGTGTCCTACGATGTATTCGACAAGGAGTTTTCTGCTTTGTTTTCCTCTTCTTATTACACTAGTTCATTTGATTTAATGGAACTTGTTTCAGTAATGCCAAAATCCTACATCGAAGTTCTTTCCCTTGCTGTAGATGATACAGAGTATGAACTTCCGGATGGTTGGGAGACGGCATGTCTTACAGATAAGGATTGGCTTGCGGATGTAACATCATCCTTCGCGGATGCCCCAGCGTTAGATGTTGATGGACACACGCTGAATGAAATTGCATCAGAGCTTTTAAAGTTGATGTCGGAGTGTTAATATATAAATCCAAAACCAAGAAAGGAAATTGCATATGATACAAACAAAAAAAACTAAAAGGATTTTGTTTTTCCCCTTAACTCTCATTATTTTTTATGGAGGGTTAAACAGCTTTTCAAGTTTAGAAGCCGGAGTTGCTGATACTGTGGCTAAAACTGGAAAAACATGGTTTGATGATGCTATTAAAATCCTTTCAAAGGAGAAAAAGACTAACCCTTGGGAGGTTTTAGAAACTACACCAGATAAAACAAAAACATCTGTGACAAAAGCGCAAGATTTTCTTAAAAGAACAGAAAAGCTGCAAACTCCTGCTGCAGAAATTAACCCTGTATACCCACCCATTCCTCGGATTAAGATACCAAAATCATTAAATAGGATACAGAAGCACTCAAATAACGATGAATCCAGCCAAGACTCCGATTTTCAATACTATACTAACGAGGATGGAGGGATCAACATTCATACTCGTTCAGGGGAATTCGTTGGCTGTATTTTTAAATCGGCCTCAGGTGGTTTTGACGTCTATGATAGGAACGGAATGTTTGTTAAGCATGTTGATGGAAAATAAAAGGGAAGACCATCTGAACCTAGATATTTTCCCTATTTCTAGGAAATGGGGTCAGGCTACAATCATGACAGGATTGGGATTGGCTGATAGCGGTGGTGGTCATGCCGCGTAGCATTCGCATCGAGTATCTAGGAGCATTTTATCACATCATGGTGCGGGGCAACCGGCGCGAGAGGGGGATTATTGTCGGAGGAATACTAGAATTTTCCGCACAGAAACCCCCGCCTGAACGCCGGTGAGATGTCAGGAATGTTTTCTGCATCCACTTGCTCGTGCCAATCGCGCCACGCTTTCTCCATCGCTCCTTCCGTGTCGCCTGACCGCTCCACCATCGCCACGATCCGCTCGACCGTCCCCAGTTCAAGCTGCTTCCCCGTGAGCCGCAAGACACGCCAGCCAAGCAGAGCCGCTTCCAGATACTTTTCGCAATCCTGCTCGAAACCACTGCCCCTGCTGTGCCTGCCGCCTGACCAGATGCCCCCTTCGATCTCGATGAGGGTTCGGCTTGGGAGGTGAGCGAAATCCGCCCGCCATTTTCTGTCGCAGAACCGATATTCCCGTTCCAAATCTGAACCCCCGGCGCACTTCCAAACGATCCAAAACTTGGCTTCCAAACGGGAAGCGCGAGTGACGCAAGGTTTCGCGCCGTAGTGGGAAGCAAGTGGGAAATTTCCCACCCTACTTCCCACTTTTTTGAGCCTTGATTTCATGCCTTAAAAAAACCCTTTTTACCTATGAAAACCGCCTTAAAAACGCCTCGTGAAAAACCTTGAAAAACGCCCGTTTATGTGGGAAGTGAAAAAATCGAGTCCTCACATAGAAAAGGCATGGGGGGCGACATCCACGTCGTAAGTCGTTGATTAACAAAAGATTCCTTCATTTTGTTGAACCCCCGTTTGAACCTCCAAGCGAACCCCTGAGCCTGTTTTTCTCCTCTCATAGCTCGTTGTAGAGGTTGACGAACCATTGCAGTTCTTTCTTCAAAATCCGTCTGGCATCGGGGTTCCAAGTTTTAAGCGGGTCTTGGTTGATGCGGCGGTTATACCAGAGGCGGAACCCGTCCAGAAACCTGCAATACCGCACCCACGGCTTGTCGCGGATTTGCTCGGGCGTGAGTTCCTTGGGCTGGGGCTTGGGAAGAATCCCCGTGGCGATGTAGGCTTGGCGGAGGGTAGAGCCATCTGTCAAAAACGACGCTTCCGTTTCGCATTTGCCGATAACCTTGTTTTTTTTCAAATTGGACACACCTGTGTCCAATTTGCCAACTGCTTTGGCTAGCCCAATGTAGCGGCGTGCCGTCCTGTCGCAAATCTCTGGCAGGTTCTCGTCCAGCCACCCGAGCCAGCTCCCGTGACCGAGGCTTTCCTTTTGCCGCAGGAGGAGCGTGCCACACTCGATGGCCTTGGCGACTGCGTTGGACGCGTGCCCCTTGGCTTCCTCGGCCAGCTTGACGGATTCCTCGTAGGCCTCGCGGATTTGTGCCGCGAGATTCAGTTCAGCCAGTTCTTTGCTCATACCCTTCCTTTCGTGTCAACTTGTTGGTTTGTTTTGCGCCTGCGGTGGTGATGTTGGGCGGCGCGATCCCGATAAGTTTCCCTCGCTTCCGTGGACTTCATGCTGCGGGACGGTTTGAGGCCGAAGGTTTCGCACCACTGAACGGCGATCTTGGAGAAAGCCTGCTTGGTGACCCCGTGGCGTTTGGCCAGCTCCGTCGCGCTCCGGCCTTCCAGCGACAAAATACCGGTGGCGTAACAGATCGCATCGAAAACCATGCGCGGGTTTTCGACCCCGCAGAGGCGGGAGCAGAACGAGGCGAGCGCGTCGGCGGTGTCGGGCTGGGGCGTAGGGGCTGTTTCCATGTCGGGTTCATCCACCAAGGCGGCGATGTCAACCTGTTCGGAAGCCAGAGGAGAATCGGCCAGATCTTGGTCGCTCATGCCGGCCCCGAGCTTGGCGATCATCGGTTTGAGCAGACCTTCGGCTTGGAGCCGTTTGCGTTCCTCTGGGGGCAGAGATTCGATCCAGCCCTTCACCCCGGGTGACTCCCAAGCGAGCTGGTATTCTCGGTCGTGCGCTGCTTGTCTGGGGGTGTAGTCGTTGGTCATGGCGACCTCCTCGGGTTAGTCTCGCGCGGGAAGATTTGTTTTTGGGATAGACCGTGAATGGTCTTGCGCGCGGGGGACTTTGCCCTTGCCGCATGGGAGACTGCCAATGCGTCTGGCTTGGCGAAGTCATAGGCTTGCGCGGGCGAATCTTGGCTATCCGCAGGCAAGCCAACACCACTGACTATTTGGCGTAAGCATTGGCATGGATGTGTGAGTCTCCCATGCGGTCTTTTTCTTCTTCCCCCCGCACAGCGGCTGCTGAAACTGCTGCAAACCCGTTTATTATAAGAATAATAAACTGGGGTTTCAGCAATTTCAGCAACGCCGCTTAAGTATTGTTGCGTTGCAGCGGTTTCAGCAGTTGCAGCAATTGCAGCAGACATCATTAAATGTTTACCTGACCAAACAAGATGCGAAAAAACGGGTTTCTCGCGCATTTCAGCAACGAACCTTAACTGTCGGCTATGATGAAAAGAGTGGGGGTTCATAGGGGTCATTCGTTCAAAAACACGCGGTTCAAGACAGGCCCTTTCCATCGGATCAAGATGGGGTCGGTCGCGCCAAATACACGGGTGGTTGAATCAAGCAGATATGCGCCAGTATCCCCGTGCGGCGCGATGGAAACGAGGGTGTCCAAGTCACGGTCAGGCACTGGCAGGCACAACTCATCGCCTATGGCCAAGGAGGCACCTGAGTGCCTCACGATTTCATCGACGATACATGCGTGACACCAAGTGATTTTATAGATGGGGTCGAGCACGATGAGGCCGTATTGCCCACGCAACCCAGAGAAGATTTCCGGTGTGATATTGTCGCCGTTGCCGCACAGGTTCCACAGGCTGCAACCAGACAAGTCCGTGACTCCTTTGGCTTTGGCAATGGCGATCATGCGCTGGCGGACAACGAACTCCTGAGCGACGAGGTTCATGTAGAGAACAGGAACCTTGAGTGTAGGGAATCCGATCCACGGGGAACCGCTGGCGACCGAGATGCACAGGTCTAACAGGATGTTCGACGCCTCTTGCGCGATCACGGCGAGATGCCCGCCCCGGTGCAAAAGGTTGTTGACGATCGGAACAGGCGAGAGAGACGGCGACCTTTGGGCGAGGTATCTGGCCCCGCTCCAGAGTTTGCTTTCTTGGCTAAAAAGGATTGATTTGCGCCTGTATGCCGAATCGAAGATGCGCAAGGCGACCGGGGTTTCGACGCGGCATTGCTGACGGATGAAAGCGAGGACTTCGCTCTGCTCGTTGGAAAACGGGCGGGATCTGTCGGGCCAATGCGAGAGAGGTGGCATGAGTTCGAGCAATGGCCAGAACAGGCGGTAAGGGCTGGATCCTGTCAGAACCCAGCGTCCATCTTTGGTTAAGAATTTTTTTCGGCTAGGATGAGGTTTCATAGTTATCTGTCCTGAGGTTCGGAGATGTTTTGTGCGGTGCTTGAGACGGCGGATCGGGTCGCGAGCTTCTTGACCCAGTTCCAGAGTGTCCGTTCGGAGACCTTGAACTTTTCGGCCATCGCCGGGGCGTGTTCGCGAGTGAGTTTCCCCTCGGGCAAGAGTGCCAAGGCGGCTTGGAACTCGCCTGTGGTCAGCGGGGTGGGCTTGAGCGTGTAGATGGAGCCTTTAGGTCTGCTCTTCTCCTCGGGCTGGGGCGGCTCTTCGCACTGAACCCAATGGATGCCCGAACACGGGCTGTGCTGGAGAAAGATGGACTCGGCGGGCTCTCCTGCGGGCGTGAGCAAGCCCGCCCGTTTGCGCCGCTTGGTCATCGTCCATTGGAAGGTCGGCGGCATCCCCTCGGGCGTCTTGCACCGCGTCAGCACGGCCGTTTCGCGCGACCAGTTGACCAGTGCGGAACTGCCCAGCCCACTGTAAGCCAAGTCGCTGGCCGTCCAGTGTGCCGAGGCTTTGCCGTCTTTGGCGGGCTTGCCTGTGTGGTGCAGGAGCACCCATGCAACGCCCGTGCGCTTGGCGATAGCGTTGAGCAAGACGCAACAGAAGTCAGCCACGACTTTCTGGAGCGAGAGGTCGTCGCCGATGTAGTTGAGCAGGGGGTCGCACCAGATCAGGTCGGGCCGGTGCTTGAGGATCAGCCGTTCGGCCAGCAGAGCGAACTCGGCACCGACCCGTGTGGTGTCGCGGTAGATGACCACATTCTTGCCGAGCAGGGCGGCAGTGCAAGGAATGCCAGAGGAAGCCATGCCACGGGTCACGCCCTGGAACATCTCGGCCAGATCGCCGATGTCGTTCTCGGCTTGGATCAGGAGCGACTTGAGCGGGCGCACGGGGGCGATGTTGAAGGCGGGCAAGCCTAGCGCCCACGAGAGCATGAGTTGCATGCACAGGGACGATTTACCGATGCCGGATTGCCCGACGATCACCAGCGAACCGCGCTTGCAGAGCCAGCGCTTGCCCAGAAGCGTGTTGGGGTCGTTGTCCGTGTCGTAACACCCGAGCGTTTCAAGCGGCATCGGGTCGAGGCTCTCGTCCTCGGCTTGCGCCTCCCACTCCTCCCACGAATTCGCGCCCAGCCCGAGCGCCAAAAGCTTCTGCTGGCGCGGTGTGCCGTCCACCGTGCGCCAGCCGTCTGGGCAACGGGAGAAGCGCGAGGGGTTCTTGTTTTGCTTGTCTAGGAAGAGGTCGGAAAACAATGACCAGACGACCTCGACACGGCGTTTGTATTCGGTCGCGTCGGGAGCTTCAACGCGAACCCAGGCGTGGAGGCTTTTGTTGCCTGAATCAATCAGGGCGGAGACGGGCAGGCCGCTGGAGAGGATCGCCCCGAGCTGTTTTTCTTTCGGGATCGGCTGGTCTTGGCCGTCCTTATCGAACTCGACGAGGCAATGTCGGAACGAGGTGACATCGTCGTTTTTGGAACCGTCTTGGCGCAGGGGGTTGATGCGGATGTAAAGGCCGAGTTTGCCCGTGTAAACCTTGTCAATCCCGCCCCGGTCTCGGGCGTGTTCGATCCATCTCGTTGCCGTGAGCGTGGTGCCGCCTCGTGGCACGGGATGGCCGTCATCGTCCTCGAAAGCGTGCGAGACACTGACGAACTCGCCTGGCTTGAAACAGGCGTTCATGAGCGGGATAAACCCGCCGTCCACAGGGGAAGGCAACGGTTGCGGGGAAGAGGAGGGCGCAGAGTGTCGGGATCGTGAGGGTGGCGGAGGCAGATGCGGCTGGTGAACGGGTCGTGCTGGCTCTCGCTGGGAAACGGTGAAAACCGAACGGAGCGAGGTGCGGATCTCGGTTTCAGTCAAGCCATCGGCCAGTCCTCGGGCGAGCAGGACAGACAACACATCGGAAGGTTGGAACCCCGCATCGCGGCACTGGCAAGCGGCGTGGAACAGCTCGGCGTTACGCTGGCCTTCGGGTGCCCCAGAGGCCAGATAATCCCGAGTCCTTTGCGGCAATCGGTCGAACGGATCGGGGGCTTTGGAGGTGTAGGTGAAACGGGAGGGTGCATGTCCCGTTTCAGGGTGCATGTTTCCTTCATGCACCCCCGTTTCATGGGACGATGCACCCGTTACATGCGTTTCATGTCCCGTTTTATTCGATGATTCACCCTGACATTCACCCTGAGACGGTGATTCACCCTGACATTCACCCTGAGGTTGACGAGCCCACCGTTTTGCTCTTGTCCGGACAGTTTCAAGATTAACCCCAAACTTCTCAGCCGTCTCCTTGTAGCTCCGAGTCTGGAGGTAGAACGCCTTTACCTCCGACCAATCCAAATCCAAGGGTCTCATGCCACACCCGCTTTCCTCGCGCCTAACCGCATTTCCAGAAACGCGCTGGCTTCCTCGAAGCTGGCCAGCTCGGGTTGCTCGTAACCGAACCGCTTGAGTTGCCGGACTTGTTTGGGTGTCGCCAGACCCATTCTGCTGCGCATGAACACGCGATCCAGAATCCGGCACGCCTGCCCTTTGCAAGTGACCGTCTCGGCATCCATCCCGAACTTGGCGAGAACTTGCGCTTGCTTGGGTGTTACGGGGTCGCCGTGCCATTCCATCGTCGGCACGAACTCCGCAAGCGAAAGGTCGTTGATCGTCAGCGCAAGCTCAAGTGCGTCGAATGTCCCGCCGCGCCGTTGCGTGTTCTGTTCCAGCCGTTTCCGCAATTTGGCCGTGCGATCTGCCTCGACGGATTCCTTGGCCTCTTCGAGGTCGCCGTCCTCGCCGATTTTGGCGGTGATCCGCTCGGCTTCCTCGTCGCTCTCGGCGATCAGGTGCGCGGGGCGAACGAGGTTGTGCTCGTGCGAAAGCCAGAGGAAATCCAGCAGGAGCAAGTGATCTTTGCCTGGATGAATGCGTGTGCCTCGCCCCACGATCTGCGAGTAGAGGCTCCTGATTTTGGTCGGGCGCAAGCAAACCACGCAATCAATTGAAGGCTCGTCGTAACCTTCCGTGAGCAGCATGGCGTTGGTGATGAGCCGCGTTTGGTTCCGGGCGAAGCGGTCGAGCGTTTGCCCCCGTTCTTTGCTCTGCCCGTCCACATGCTCGGCGGCGATCCCGCGCTCCCTGCACAACCGCGCAAACTCTTGGCTCATCGAAATGAGCGGCAGGAAGACGAGCGTTTTGCGCTCGCGATAGTCGCGGGCGATGACATCGGCGATCTGCGCGAGGTAGGGCTGGATGGCGTGACCGAGATCGCCCGCGTTGTAGTCCCCCGCCGTCGTCCTGACCGAGCGCAAGTCCAGCCCGAGCGGGACGGTCTTGACACGGATGGGCGAGAGGTAGCCTTGTTTGACCAAGTCCAGCAAGGAAACCTCGCAAGCGATGTTCTGGAAATAGCGGGCGAGGCTTTTCTTGTCTCCCCGATCAGGGGTCGCCGTCACCCCCAAAACAAACGAGTTGCGGTCGAAATGCGATAGCACCGACTGGTAGCTGTCGCTGATGAGGTGATGCGATTCGTCAACGACCACCAGACCGAAATGATCCGGGTTCCATTTTTCACGACGCTGTTTGCGGCAGAGCGTCTGGACGCTGGCAACAACAACAGGAGAATCGTGGCTGGCGTTGCACTCGCCCATCTCCACTTCGGCAACGAGCCCCGTCGCCCGCTCGATCTTGTCCACCGCCTGCGCGATGAGTTCCTCCCGGTGCGCCAGCACCAGCGTTTTCCTTGGCTGGTAATGCTCGGAGAGCTTGGCAAAAATAATCGTTTTGCCACTGCCTGTTGGAAGCACCGCGAGTTGTTTGTCGTATTCGGCGAAACCACGAGTAATGGCCTCCACCGCCTCTTGTTGGTAAGGGCGCAGGTTCATGGGCGCATCCTCCAGAACGCCAGCAGTTGCCTCGCGACATCCGCGAAAAGCCAGATGCCGCAAACCGCAAAACCGCCCAGCATGAGCCAGCCAAAAGTTTCCAAACATCGGGCGAAGCGTGCGCCTGTATTCCCGCTCCAGAGGATCGGGTCTCGTTCGTATCGGAGGGGGGCGGGTGACAAGTCCCCCCGCCCCGTCTCACGGTCAAAAGGGTTTGTCATCATCGCTGACCTCCTTTCCTTTCGACTTCTCGGGGGTAGGGATCAGCCACGCCGCAACCTTGTTGCGATTGCGCCCATTCCACTCCTCGACCGAAAGCCGTGCTTTGGCTTGCCGACCGATCAGGTCGTCGGCTTCGACATTCACCTCTTGGTCGGCAATAACCGTCTCACCCGTGGCGGCGCGGAACGCGTCGATCTTCCAAGTCGCCGACGGAACGAAGACGAGTGAGTCGTAGAGGATCGCTCCGTCGGGGATAACTTTGAGTTTGAGGTCGATCATGGGGTTTTCGGCCTTGCTCATGGCTTCCGCCGCGTTGATAACTTCCACGAGATAATCGCCCGGCTCGACAAAGTCCGGCCTGCTCGTGGGTTGGCTCGCTGTATATGATGGCATAAAATTACTCCTTTGAATTTTGTTGGTTTTTCTCGCTCACCGCTTGCAGGAACTTCGCTGGGTTCGACAACACCCGCTTGGCGTAATCCTCGCCCACATCCGCGAACGATCCGTCCGCTTTGATCTGTCCCCTGTGGATGAGGAACTCCCTGATAGCGGGGGCGTTCTCGTGCGCCGCCATGATCTCGCCGAACTGTTCGGACGCTGTTTTCTGGGGGGATCTCTTGGCAGGAATCGCCCCGCCAAAGATCGGAGCCAGCGATTCGATGGAGAACGGGAGTTTGTCCGCCAGCCCGTGCCTGTTCTTCGCGTCGTAAGCTGCGCTGTGAGTCGTGTAGATCACCCGCTCTTTTCCGCCCACCGCCCGTTTCTTCCCGCTCTCGCCTTCTGCAACTCTGGTCAAATAAGTCGCAAACAGGAGCGTGTCGCACCACTCTTTGATCAAAGGCGCGACTTGTTTGCTCATCTTCAATTCAAAGCGGTCGTAGGCTCCCGCCTGCTCCGGCGATTCGAACTTTTTAACGGTCGAGTGCGCCAGAAAGACGATGTGCATCCCCTTTGCAAGAAGACCGTCCAGACTCACCAAGAACTTTTGGAACTCCTCAGCAACGAGCGTGAACCCTTTACCGTAGCCGAAATCTTCGATGCTCTCTTTGTTCGCTTTCTTGCAAACATACTCGGCGCACTTGCGCTCCAGCCAGTCCGCCGTGTCCACTACCAATGACTTGAACTCGTGCTCGCCAGTCGCCAGTTGTTGAACCGCTTTGTTGATCTCCTCCCATGTCTCCGCCCCGTCCAGCCTCACGACATCCAGATGATGGGTGCCTCCCTCGGTGTCCAAAAAGACTGGGTTGGGTAACTGTCCTGCCAGAGTGGACTTCCCGACTCCCTCCGGCCCGTAGATCGCGACCTTCTGCGGTCGCGCGATTTTGCCTCGTTGTAGGCTGAGGCCGCCTTTGCTTTCTTCTCGCATCATCTCCTCCGTTTTCGTTGTTTCGTCCGGTGGAGAAACGCCTCCACGCGCCGTTCACAGGCGGCCCGTGTCAACCTCGGAGGCTCCATGCCCAGAGGTGAAAACGGCTTTTCGCCCGTGCGGGGAGCGTTATAAGGGTGGGTTCAAAAATCGCTTGGAGGCGGAAATCAAAATCCTGCTGTGGGTTGCATAAAGTTGCATTTACCCCTCATTTGCTTGCAGATTTTGGCGGAGATTTTTCTTCCCATGTTTTAAAAACAGGGGCATGACCGCCCCAAAAACAAAACGGGCGGCAGGTTTTTAATTCCGCCGCCCGTTTTCTTATCTCTCTGATCTATCTCTCGTTCAGACGAGTTTGATCTGGTTGAGCTTGGCTCTGACTTCGTCGTTATCTATCCAGCGCACCACCCATTCGGGTCTCGTCCGCCCCATGCAAAAAGGGGCACCCGCATTTTTCAACGCTTTCACATATCTGAAAGAAACGCCCATCACCCCGGCCAGCTCTTCCATCGTGAACATATGAAACGGCTCAGCGCATGGGTTGGCAGAAATGGCTTTGTTTCTCTTCATCTCCGCGACACTTTGCGTGGAAAACGGAAACATGACAAGTCTTTTTATATGCTACTTATTCGCTAACGGCTTCATCGCCCGTTTCTTCCTTCTCCAACTTATTGTAAGAGAGCGGCATCTGTTCTTCCTTCCACCGTTCTTTCCCGATCAGGAAATCTTCTCTAAATACTCTCAAAGCCATTTTCCGAGCCCGTTCCCAAGACGGGCGTTTGCCGTAAAGCGGTTCGCCTTTGGCTTGGATGGTCAGGATCGTGGCCTCGCGCAGTTTCATGCTGTGCAGTAACCTGAGCGCCCCGAGCATGTTGAGGTCGTCCCGGCGGTTGCGCCCCCTTTGCTCCTTGGCTTCCCGTTTCCTGGCTGCCTTGATCCACACCTCAAACTCGCCCATCAACCGCTTGTCGCTCGCGGACCAGTTGATGCGGAAGGTCACCGTTTGGACATCTTCCTGCTTGGACGGCGGCACGGGCGGCGTGTCGGCTCCCACCTCCTGCAAAGCCACCGATTCTTTGGTGTTCTCCTTCGACCATCGCGCCCTGAGCGTTTGCGGCAAATCCATCCATGAGGTCTCCATCCGTTCGCGCAGTTCGATGAGCATCTTGGCTCCGACGCAACCTAGCCAAGCGTCGGGGTCAGACTGAAAACGGGCGAATTCGGGAGAAGCCTCGTCTGCGGGGGGCTCGGGCCGCTTGTGTCGGAGAATTTCCCATTCCCGCGCGTATTCCCAAGCGAAACAGGCTTCCAGTTGCTCGACGGGCACTTTGGAAAAGTCCCACTCGGAGCGGGGGAGCTTCTTCGCCCTCGCTTGACGGACGGTCTTCTCGGTAGCCTGATCCATATACCTGTAAAGCTACCACAGTTTCGACCGTTACGCAAGAGGGACTTGCCCTTTTCTAAAACTTGAAAACAGACCCGACAACCCCGTTTCCCTCTTTTCCTCCCTCATTTTTCATTGACCAAACCGCCGCCTGCCCGCAAACATTCCATCATCGTATGAGTGCCAAAATCATCGCTTTTCTCAACTTCAAAGGCGGGGTCGGCAAGACCGCCAACGCCGTCAACATCGCCGCGTGCTTGGCGCTCCAGCGCAAACGCCGCGTGCTGGTCGTTGACCTCGACCCGCAGTGCAACTCCACTTGCTGGCTTCTCTCGCCTGACCGTTACAGAAAGTTCACGGACTTGACTCGCAAAACCGCCGACATCCAAACCACGACCCACCAGATTTACGAGGACTGCATCAAGGGCACTTCGCTTTTCAAGATCGAACAGGCGATCATCCGGGGGGTTCCTCACGACGGGAACGGCACGGAGCTTTTGCCCAAGCTCGACCTTCTTCCAGGTGCTACCGACCTTTACGACATCGAGTTCACCGCCCCGCACAACGCGCTCAACCGTTTCCGCCCGTGCCTGATAAAAGCGCTCAAGCCTGTCATCAACGATTACGATTACATCTTTTTGGATTGCCCGCCCAACCTCTACCATGTCGCCCAGACCGCCGTGCTGGCCGCGCACCACATCGTCGTCCCTTACAACCCCGATTTCCTCGCGCTCTCCGGGCTCCATGTCCTCTGCCGCCAACTGCGCAAGCTCGACGAATCTTTCCAAGCGTGGCGTCCTGGGATGACGCGCAATCAGGTCTGCGCCATCACCGTCAACCGCATAGATGGGCGGGTGGGCTGCATGAAAACGGCGGTGGCCGAACTCCGCCAACTGCTCGACGGGCTCAAAGATCTCAAGCTCGTCCATCCCAAGTGCGAACTGCTCGACCCGCCCGTGCGCCAAGACGCGGGCATTTCGGGCTCCACTTCGGAGCATCTTCCTGTTATTTTGCACACACCCCAATCTATCGGCTCGGACGACTACACGGAACTGACCCGCGCTTTCGTCCGCCATTTCGAGGAGGTTTTACTATGAGCTACCAAACATTCGCCGACCGCCTAATCGCTTTGGGCAACAACCTACACAAGCACGCCGACAAGCTTTCGGGGACAGCACCCGCCAAGGCCGTGAAGTCCATGAACGATAACGCCGAGAAACTCGAAAAAATGATCGAGTTTGCGCGGGGCATCGAGTCGCCCGAAGGTCTCGCCCTAGGCGAACTGCTCGAAAAACACGCAGGCGTTGTCGACCCCAAAACCGTCCGCTCTCTCGCTACCAAGCTCGGCATCAAACTCTCCAGTAACGCCAAAGCGTCGGCAGGCGAAACGCGCAACGCATTCGTCTCCGCTTGCGTCGCGGGCGGGCTTGCCAAGAACGCCGCCGCTCTGGTGGAAGCCTTCGTCTCGACCCACCGCTCGCCCAAGCCCGACACTTCCACCGCCGAAAAGCTCCGCGCCGAAGTCCGCCGGCTCGGTGCCCTCTCCTCCGAGGCGATCATGATGGAACTCGAATCGAAAAAATACACCCTCGCCCAAGTCAAAGCCCTTGCGGAGAATGTGGGACTGGTCGTCGGTAAAAATGAGAAGAAACCAGCCATTCTCCCGAACTTGGTTCACCATATCAGGAGGTCTTTCGAGAACACGAGGAACTCATGAAGCGAGCCGCCCCCAGCAAAGCTGATTCCACCGCGAACCTCGGCTTCGCGGCCAAGCTCTGGTTCACTACCTACAAGCTGTGCAACAAGTTGGACGCTCCGTGAACACTACTCCCTACCACGCCAAATACTTCGCCCATGAGCTGACCAAGCGCTGCTCGTCGGACAACCTTGAAAAACTGGCGGGAGCTGTGGCAGGCGCACAGGTTGACCTGAATCCGCATCAGGTGGACGCTGCATTGTTTGCTTTCAATTCTCCGCTCTCCAAGGGTGCTCTACTCGCCGATGAAGTAGGTCTCGGCAAGACCATCGAAGCCGGCCTTGTCCTCGCGCAAAAGTGGGCGGAGCGGAAACGCCGCATCTTGGTCATCGTTCCCGCCAACCTTCGCAAACAGTGGTATCAAGAACTCAATGAGAAGTTTTTCCTGCCCTGCCAAATTCTCGAAACCAAGTCCTACAATGCGGCGGTGAAGGTGGGAAACTTCCGCCCGCTTGAGACCAAGGAGACCATCGTCATCTGCTCCTACCAGTTCGCCCGCAACAAAGCCTCCGATGTCGCGAACACGCCGTGGGATCTCGTGGTGATGGACGAGGCACATCGCTTGCGAAATGTTTACAAGCCGTCCAATGTCATCGCCAACACCCTCAAGCTCGCGCTCACTGGCAAGCACAAGCTCTTGCTTACGGCCACGCCACTTCAAAACTCGCTCCTCGAATTGTTCGGTCTCGTCAGCTTTATTGACGAGCACACTTTCGGCGACCTCAAGAGTTTCCGCGACCAGTTCGCCAATCTCAGTCAGGAACAGGTTTTCCAGACGCTCAAGGCGCGGCTCCAGCCGATCTGCCATCGCACGCTGCGGCGACAAGTCACCTCTTATATCCCGTTCACCAAGCGCCACCCGATTTTGGAGGAGTTCACCCCCGAGGAAGGGGAAGACCGTCTCTACCAACTCGTGACCGATTATCTCCGCCGCGACAATCTTCAGGCGTTGCCCGCCAGCCAGCGTTCGCTCATGACGCTCGTGCTGCGCAAGCTTCTCGCATCTTCTACCTTTGCCATCGCGGGAGCACTCGAATCCATCTCCAATCGCCTCAAGGCGAAGCTCCAGAAAAAGGAGCCTTCAGAATCGCTCGAAGATGAACTCGACAAGGATTACGAGGCTCTCGACGAAACCGCCGAGGAATGGGGCGAAGACGGTCCAGCCGAACCACTGTCCGATGCCGACCGCACCGCCATCGAAGCGGAGGTCGCCGACCTCGACAGTTTCGCTCATCTCGCCGTTTCTATCAGCCACAATGCGAAAGGCAAAGCTCTCGTCAAGGCTCTCGCCATTGCCTTCGCCAAGGCTCGCGAACTGGGTGCTGCGGAGAAGGCTATCATCTTCACCGAGTCGCGCAAAACGCAGAGCTATCTCCTGCGCGTGCTGGCCGACAGTGAGTTCAAGGACGGCATCGTCCTGTTCAACGGGTCGAACACCGACGACCGATCAAAGGCGATTTATGCCGCGTGGCAGGACAAGCACGCTGGCACCGACCGCATCAGCGGCTCCAAGTCCGCCGACATGCGGTCCGCACTTGTGGATTATTTCAGGAATGTGGGCCGCATTATGATCGCCACAGAGGCGGGCGCAGAGGGCATCAATCTCCAGTTCTGCTCCCTCGTGGTGAACTACGACCTGCCGTGGAATCCCCAACGCATCGAACAGCGCATCGGTCGCTGCCACCGTTACGGACAGAAGCACGATGTGGTGGTGGTCAATTTTCTCAATCGCAAGAACGCCGCCGACCAACGGGTTTACGAACTCCTCTCGGAAAAGTTTCAGCTCTTCGAGGGCGTCTTCGGCGCGAGTGACGAGGTGCTCGGCGCGATTGAAAGCGGCGTGGACTTCGAGAAACGCATCAACGACATCTACCAACGATGCCGCAAGCACGAGGAAATCAAAGTCGCGTTTGACCAACTCCAGCTCGAACTCAGCTTGGAGATCAACGAGTCCATGACCCTGACGCGCCGCAAACTGCTGGAAAACTTCGATGATGAGGTTCGTGAAAAGCTCAAGGTGCGTGCCGACGCCTCCGTCGCCTCGCTGAATCGCATCGAACGCCAACTCATGTGGCTCACCGTCCACGAACTGCACGGCCACGCCGAATTTCCCAACGATTCCTCCTTCCTCCTTCACACTTCCCCCTTTCCCGGCATCCCGCTGGGCCTTTACGAATTCCCTCGCCGTTCCGGTGAAGCACACCTTTACCGACTAAACCATCCTCTCGCCGAAGCCGTGATCGCACAGGCAAAATCACGAGAACTGCCCGTGCAGGAAGTCCGCTTCGACTACGGCGACCACGACGGCATCATCAGCATTTTGAAGCCGCTGGTGGGCAAATCCGGCTGGCTCACCCTGACCAGCTTCACCGTCGAATCTCTCGATCAGTCCGAGGATCATCTGATCTTCGGTGCTCTCACCGATGACGGAACCCCGCTCGACGACGACTGCGCTGCACGCCTGTTCACCCTGCCAGGAAAAGTCATCGGCTCCTGCCTGAGCATCGCCCCCAGCTCGGTCGAGACCTCCATCCAACAACGGCAGGCCGCTATCATACGAACCATTTCCGAGCGCAATGCCCGCTTCTTCGAGGCCGAGGCCGAGAAACTCGACGGCTGGGCCGACGACCTCAATCTAGGCCTCGAACGCGAGATCAAGGAGATTGACCGCCAGATCAAGGAAGCCCGCCGCGCCGCCACCGCCGCGCTGACGCTGGAGGAGAAACTCGCCGGACAGAAGCAGATCAAAGCCCTCGAATCCCAGCGCAACGAGAAGCGTCGCTCACTCTTTGAGGCACAGGACAAGGTGGACCTGCAACGGGCCGACCTGATTGCAACAATCGAGGGTAAGCTGACGCAGAGAAGTGAGCTGCACACCCTTTTCACGATTCGATGGAGCATCCAATGAGCTACGAGACGCCGATCGAGATCATGCATCTTCCAGCCGCGCTGCGCCGCGACTTCGTGGGGAAAATCCCCGAAGCGACCTCCGGAAAACCAGAAGACCGAGAGAGCAACTTCCTCTCACGCTCACTTGCGGCCTACGCGATTCAAAAGCTCGCCAGGTGTTCTTTGGATGAGGCAGCCGCAGCGGTTGTGGACGGTGGCGGCGACGGCGGTATTGATGCGATTTTCTATTCGCTTAACGCGCACACTCTTTGGCTCGTGCAGTCGAAGTATATCACCAATGGCCGCGGGGAGCCGGACTTGGGGGGGGCGACGAAGTTCAAGGCCGGGATTGAAAATCTTCTGCAAGGAAACTTCGCTGCGTTTGATCAAAATGAGGCGTGGAAAAAACTGATTCCAAATCTCAAGGCGATCTTCCGCGACAGCTCGCTACAAGTTCGCGCCGTCGTCGTTTACTCGGGAATCAATCTTGTTTCCGAAGACCGACGCCGACTTTTCGAGGACCTCAAGCGCCGGTTCTCACCGGACAGTGACTACCTGCAAGTCCAACTCTGCAACCTCACCACCGTTCACGACTGGCTGACCGGTGCCGACCAAGGTCCTGGCGTCCCAGTGTTAGAGATAACTCTGCTGAAACCTGGCTGGGTGCCCACTCCTTACGAAACCGTTTACGGCCTGCTGTCCTTGGCCGACCTCGCAGGCTTCTACACTGCACACGGTCGGCGACTCATTGCAGCCAACATCAGGGCTTACAAAGGAAACACCGATGTGAATGACCAGATTCTGGCCACGATCCGCGACGAGCCGAGTCACTTCTTCTATCTCAACAACGGCCTCACGGCTTACTGCGAACGCTTGGAGGTCGATAACCTTGACCGGGCAAATTCAGAACAGAAACGCGTTCGTGCCTTCGGCATATCCATCGTCAATGGCGCCCAAACCTTGGGCTCCGTTGCAGAGTTTTTCAGCGCTCCCCCAGATCCCGCGCCACAGGGGTTTGTATTCCTAAAAATCATCTCGCTGGAAAGATGCGAAGACGACCGGTCATTTGCTGACCGCATTACCCATAGCACCAATTTTCAGAACCAAATCGGCGCGCGCGATTTCGTGGCTCTTGACGAACAGCAGGAGCGAATCGCGAACCAGCTCAAATTGTCTGGCATCGCCTATCATTACAGAGAAGACGCGGACGCTCCTTCATCTGGCCCGACAAACTTCAATCTCGATGAGGCAACCACCGCTTGTGCTTGTCTTGCCCAACTCCGGGACTGCGATTTCATTGCGCGTGTTCTCGCCAACCGCCGGTCTCTCTGGTCACTGGAGGAAGTCTTTCCGCCAGAAGAGCTGAACCGTTCAATCTATTCGCGTGTTTTCAGGCCAGACCGTTCTGCCCGCACCGTCTGGCGCGCGGTTCAAACGCAACGAATCGTCATTGAGAGCATGCAAGGCGATGCACGGCACAGCACCGGTATCCGCAAGGCATTCTTCGAGAATTGCCGCTGGCTTGTTCTGAATCTCGTCTTTCTCAGGCTGCGGCCAGAGCAGGCAGATGAATTAACGCTCACTGCCGACGAACGCTCGGCGATAGCAAGGACTGCTACCGAGATCGTCGAAGAGGTTTGGAGCATCAGCGAGGCACTGGGTTTTGTCTCCAGACGCACGGACACCCCAACGGGTGTCGAGACCTACGACCAGACACGGCATTTTCGATCCGTCTTCAGCGTAGCGGCAGACTGCCGCCGACTTCGTGATGGTTTTCTAGCGCAACTCGCTCAGGCGCGACCAGCATCGGTTGTTGCTCCCGCTCTTGCGCCGGTGCCTACACCGGCAAACCTGAATTCGCCGAATCCTCAACCACCAGCTACAACTTGATGGTCGCGCCAAAAAACAAAAACTGAAACCTACCAAGGATAAAGATGCCTATGAAAACACCATCACAAACGCTCGCTGAAAAAATCATAGAACGGCTCATCCGTGAGGGACTGCTTACTGCCGAGGCCGCAAAAACAATGCTACCTAAACTTACGGAAGGAAAATTACGAGCAGAGGATTGGAGACTTCCGATTGAGCTTGCCGTAGAAATGGAGCCTAAATCATGAGTGTATCTGCTTTGAAAAAGCTAACCATTGAACACTTGCGTGGCTCGGTTGCTTCATTCACTCTTCCGTTTGAGAAGGGCAAAAAACTGATGGTGGTATATGGAGAGAACGGCACAGGGAAGTCCACGATCTGCGATGCGTTCGAGTTTTTGGGCAAAGGCAAAGTCGGCTCCCTCGAAAACCGTGGATTGGGCAAGACCAACAAATACTGGCATTCGGTCGGAAAGAAACCTGCCGATGTTTCCGTAACATTAGAGACGCTCGATAACGCCTCCTGCCGGGCGAGTATTGCAAAAGGCGAGGTCGTCGCATGTCCGACAGACCTTCGTCCTCGGGTTGAGGTTCTCCGTCGCAGTCAAATTCTTGCATTGGTCGAAGCCAAGCCAAGTGAGCGTTATGCCGCCATCAGTCGCTTCATTGATGTTTCTGGAATTGAAGCTTCAGAAGCAACGCTTCGAGACTTAATCAAGAGTCTGACAAGCAGTCGGGAAGTCGCTATTGCACGAATTCAGGAAAATCAGGATGCAATCCGTCATTTTTGGGAAACGGCTGGCAAACCAATAACTGATGCTCTGGATTGGGCAACAATGGAATCAAATCGTGATCTCGGATCACTCGATGCCGAAGTCAATGCCTTGAGCACGCTTCAAAATGCATGCTCGCGCCTTTTCGACTACCCAGCACGCCTGAAATCAGCGAACGATGGAGTCCAATCAGCGAAAAGTGCAGTGTTAGCCGCGAAACAGAAGGCACAAGAGTCAGCGCAGACGATTGTCGCGGATGCTGGGGAGATTTTATCCGTGCTGCAAGCGGCTCGCTCTTACCTCCACAAGCATCCTTCCCCGACATTCTGCCCGCTTTGTGAAAGCAAAGAAAAGGTTCAAGGATTAGGCGAACGGATCACTCAGAGGCTGACCTCGTTTTCTGGTGTTCAGGATGCCAATGCCGCGCTCAAGATGGCAGAGTCCGCTTTGCAAAGAGCTGAACAGCAGGTGGAGATGCTGTCCGAACAGTTGAGAAATCAACTGAAAGAGTTTGAGAAGATTGTTTCGTCATTCACCTGGTCTGCCGACATTGTGATTCCGAAAATGCCCGCGCCTGAAGCAAGTCTTGAAGCGTGGTTTGCCGAGGTCAGTGCTTTTCAAGCGGGATGGAAAAATGCGGAAACGACTAGAAGGGATAAAAAACAGTTTACCGCTACACTGAAACTCGCTCTGAAAACCTACAATGATAATGTGCAGGCTCAGAAGGAACTCGATGTCCTGCTTCCTAAGCTGACCCAGACACTGGAGATCGTGATGGAGGAGAGGCGGAATTTCTCCGACAACATCCTCACAAAGATTGCGGAAGAAGTTGGCAGGATTTACGAACTGGTTCACCCCGGCGAGGGGCTGAACAAGATTAGCCTCGAACTTGATCCAAACAAACGCGCCTCTCTGGAGATTGGAGGCAATTTCTGTGGCGAAAAGGGAACTCCACCACAAGCCTATTTCAGCGAGTCACATCTGGACACTCTTGGCTTGTGCGTGTTTCTTGCTCTCGCCGCATTGGACGGGCCGGAGAATACTATTCTCGTCCTCGATGACATCCTCGCCAGTGTGGACGAACCCCATGTCGAACGGCTAATCGAGATGATTTACGCGGAGACGATCAAATTTCGGCATTGTATCATCACCACCCATTACCGTCCGTGGAAACAGAAGCTTCGCTGGGGATGGTTAAAAAACGGTCAGTGCCAGTTCATCGAGTTGTCTAAATGGACAGACCAACATGGCATGACGCTCATCCGTAGCGTTCCAGATGTCGAACGCCTTCGGTTGCTGTTGGCGGAGACACCGCCGGATCCCCAACTCGTATGCGCCAAGGCGGGTGTCATCTTGGAGGCTACTTTGGACTTTCTCACCCAACTTTACGAATGCTCGGTGCCTCGGCGCTCTGGTGCTCTCTACACTCTTGGCGATTTACTTCCCTCGATAGACAAGAAGCTACGCAATGCACTTTCAGTCGAGGTTCAGGCAATGGATGCCTCCGGCGCATCAATCTATCAGACTAAACACCTGACTCCGATTCTCGATGAATTGATCCGTATCGCGCAGGCTCGAAATGTGTTTGGGTGTCATTTCAATGCCCTTTCATTTGAATTGATGGAAAACGATGCCATCTGTTTTGGCCAAAAAGTGCTAGAATTGATTGACGCGCTCGCCGACCCCGATGCCGGCTGGCCCAAGAACGACAAATCTGGAAAGTATTGGGCAAATTCTGGTGAAACCCGACGACTCCATCCACTGCAACAACCAAAATAAGATTATGCCATACCGTCCACCAGCACCGATAGCCAGAGCACTCATCGCCGAGCGTTTTCAAATTGCCGATGTCATTGCAAACGCTGTTGATTTTTCTTTTGAGGCAGCCTTTCATGCTCTTCATACACGAGTTGGGGAAGTCGAAAAACTGATCTATTTCTTCATGGAAGGTCTTCCAGTGATCGAAGACGGGCTCAATCGATGCTTGCGAGCCCATGGCGTTGAAGTCGTGATTAGTGGTATTTTCTGTCATCAAACTCCGAAGGTGAAGTCAACCTTACCCACTCCCCCAGCGACCAGTCGATGCGAACTTGGTGACATCGCTTTTCTGGCAACTTACGATCAGAAACTTGGGACACCTACCAACAGCTGGGGCAACGCAGTGCTCATGCAGGCAAAAGAGCATTTCCGTCCCGGCTGTTCTCGAGTTCAGGAAGACTTATACGAAACGAGCACGGAATTCGAATACACATCACCTCGCCCTTTAACTGGACAAAAGAGAGACCTTTCTCAAGCAAAAGGGTGTCTATATTACTGGGACTTTGATGATCATTATTTTTGGCATCACAGAGCCCCGCACAGATTCTCCTGCAAATCAACAGGAGCGATTCTTGCTCGCCCTAAACCTGCAAGCGGGATCCATTATCAGGATGCATTCGAGCGCATGCTTACGGATCTTTTTTGCGGAATTGCAGGTCGTGGATTCCTGTTGTCCCCACCAAGCAACTCCCAATGCTGGAGCCAGATCATTCATGATTTGATTCAGAATGCGGCCACAAGAGCCGTCGCTCACAAAAGGATTTTTAGTTCGCGCACTAAGCCTCCTAGCCGTCTTTATAATTTCGTTGCTCTAGCCCAAAGCGAACAACACGCACCATCGTATATCCGTTGTTCGTTGGCTGAATTTTATGGCAATCTTACAGACAATGAGAACATTAAAAAACAGGTCAGCCAATTAGAGAAGGAGGCTTCAGAATTTAGCCCAGATGAGCTAGAGCATCAAAAAGAAGCCGGACAAAAAACTAACGACAGCCCACCACCTCCTTTGAATCGTGGAAAAACTGATGATGAAGATTCGGGCGGAGGAAGTTTTATCGTCTTCCAATTTAAATCCTTAAAAGAATGAAAAAACTCGAACTCACACGGATCT
>JFJP01000012.1_pt1 | contig 26206 bp, 25 predicted proteins | sample 431651 | NCBI WGS metagenome assembly JFJP01 (sample SAMN02602958, study PRJNA72255) | Microbial mat metagenome, whole genome shotgun sequencing project. | biome: fresh water; feature: sink hole; material: water; isolation source: purple microbial (photo- and chemosynthetic) mats found in...
TCGAGGAGCACGGCGCCATCGAGCATCGAGCGCTCAACAGTCACGCCCTTGAGGCCAGCCTTCTGCATCTTTTCCATAAGGCGACGGCTAAAGGCCTTGCCCTTTTCGGCAATGACTTCTTTAGTCTTGGGATCCTTAATGTCCTCAAGAGCCTTCTGCCCCACAAGCAGCTCGCAAGGAGCCAGAAGCAGGTCTTCCTTCTTCAGCGAGAAGTGATAGGGCGTATAGAAGTGGGAAAGAATTGACTGGTTGTCGGCGAGGCGCTCATCAAACAATCCGAGCGAACGGAGGAATGTCGAACCCAGGAATTTACGCTTGCGATCGATCCGCGCGTAAAGCAGGCCCTTCGTATCCAGTTCGAACTCGATCCAAGATCCCCGGTAGGGAATGACCTGAGCACTGTAGAGCGCCTTATCGGAAGAAATCGCGAAAAACACCCCGGGGCTGCGGTGCAACTGGGAGACAATCACGCGTTCTGTGCCGTTGATGATGAAGGTGCCGCGATCGGTCATCGTCGGGATATCGCCGAAATAGACTTCCGACTCCTGGCTTTGTTTGTATTTTCGGTTGCCCTTGTCGTCCTTCTCGAACTGATTTAGGCGCACACGAATCTTAAGGGGCGCTGCCATTGTGGCCCCGCGCTCCATGCATTCCTCGAGACTCATCTTGGCGTGGAGCCCAACAGGCTCGTTGCACACGTCACAGATGGTCGCTTCGTTCTTGTTGCGGGTACCGCACTTCGGGCAATCCACGCTGGGGTCCTTGGGATGCTCGGCCACAATGTGGTGGCCGCAGCTCTTACAGGTGGTGCGGAGATGGGCGAGCCCCTCGTTCTTACCGCACTTGCAGGCCCAATGCCCTACGGTGTAATCAATGAATTCGACTTCCAATGCGGCATCAGTGCCGTCTGGATTCTTCCCGTTGTGTACGGGGAACATGGCATCAAAAACGGTACGCAATCCGCGATTCTGCCGCTCTCCATGGAGCAGGTTCATCTGGAGAAACTCGTCGTAGCTACGCTTCTGAATATCGATCAGATTCGGGATCGGAACCAAGGAGCGGATCTTCGCGAACGAATGACGCTGGCGGTAAATGTTCTGCTGAACGGTCATGGTTCACTCCAGGATCATGCCGGAAAGCGCCATAGCGACTCTCCGAAAAGGCACGGGATTGGATTCTTCGGCGACGAACGCCATGCAGGCAAACCTCGAGCGGACCCTTCCCTCACCCTGGAGAGAAGCGGACCCCAACGATTTGGACCTGCACGTGCGGGGGATGTGTTGCAACCGAAGCCCTTCGTGGTGGCTGGGTTCTGCAAGTCCGGGGCGCCGATCCGGACGTAAGGAATAAGCATACCACTTTGCGGCGATAGCGCAAAGTGCAAAGCGCAAGGCGCATTCGGCGCCTCGCACTTTGCAATTTCCAGCGGAACTAGTCTACTTGATGGTGACCTTGGCGCCGGCTGCTTCGAGCTTTTCCTTGATCTTGGCGGCTTCTTCCTTGGTGGCGCCTTCCTTGACGATCTTGGGAGCGCCGTCCACCAGGTCCTTGGCTTCTTTCAAGCCGAGGCCGGCGACGATCTCGCGGACCGCCTTGATGACGTTCAACTTGTTGCCACCGGTTTCGGTGAGCTCAACATTGAACTCGGTCTGCTCTTCGACGACGGCGGCAGCGCCACCGGCGGGGGCGGCAGATACAGCCGCAGCAGAGACGCCGAAGCGCTCTTCAAGAGCCTTGACCAAAGTGGCCAGCTCAAGAACGGTCATGGTTTCGATTTCTTGGATCAACTGATCGGCGGTGAGAGCCATGGAATTCTCCTCTCAATATTTTGAAATTCGTGGTTGGGGGTGGGGACGCTAATTCACGAAGCTAAGCCTCGTTAAGCTGCGCCTTCCTTCTGCTGCCGGATCTGATCAAGCGCGATGGCCAAACCAGAAATGGGATACTGCATGAGGTAAAGCAGCTTGCCGATGAGAATGTCGCGGCTCGGGAGTTCAGCAATGGCCTGAAACTCTTGAATCGTGACAGCCTTCCCATCCAGAATAGCGCCCTTGAAAGAGGCGGCGGGATTGTCCTTCAGGAAAGTATGGACAGCCTTTGCCAGTGCCACAATATCGCCCTGGCTGGTTGCCACGGCCGTGGAACCCTTGAAATGCCCAGTGAGCACCTCAAAAGCGGTCTCTTTCACGGCCAGACGAAGCAGGGTGTTTTTGGATACCCGATACTGCGCCTTGCTTTCACGGATGCCTTTGCGGAAGGCGGTATCCTTAACGACGGTGAGTCCCTTGAAGCCCAACACCACCGCGGATTTAGCAGAGCTGAACGTGCCCTTTAGGAGGGCGACTTCTTGATGCTTCTGTTCGCGTTCCATAATCCGCCTCACTTCTCAACAGTACTGGTGGACACAGTCACGCTGGGGCCCATCGTCGAAGCCATATGGATGGCCTTGACGTATTTGCCCTTGGCAGCAGCAGGCTTAGCCTTGTGCACAGCATCGATCAGAGCCTTGGCGTTTTCCGCCAGCTTTTCGATACCGAAGGAAAGCTTGCCCACGCCCGCGTGGATGATGCCGGTCTTGTCGACGCGGTATTCCACCTTACCAGCCTTGATTTCTTTGATGGCCTTGGCCACATCAAAGGTCACAGTGCCAGTCTTGGGGTTCGGCATGAGGCCACGGGGGCCGAGCACTTTGCCCAAACGTCCCACGCCCTTCATCATGTCCGGAGTCGCCACAAGCGCGTCGAACTCCAGGAATCCGCCCGCGATGCGCTCAACAAGATCGTCGCCACCGACGATCTCCGCACCAGCGGCCTCCGCATCCTTGATCTTTTCGCCCTGAGCGATGACGGCCACCCGCATGGTCTTGCCCGTGCCGTGAGGCAGGACAAGAGTGCCGCGAACCATTTGGTCCGCATGACGGGGGTCAACACCTAATCTCATGTGGACTTCAACCGTCTCGTCGAACTTGGCAAAAGCCACGTCCTTAATGGTGTTGAGGGCCTCATTGAGGTCATAGGGGCGATCTTCGATCTTGGAGGCGGCGGCCCGGAATTTCTTGCCAGGTTTTGCCATGTATATCTCCTATTCGGAAGACCTTCCGCGATGACGGTCGCGGTTACCGGGAGTTCCGCACGGCGCGGTCCTCCGCAAAAATCAAACTCGAAACTAGTCGGTAATTTCAACGCCCATGGATCGGGCGGAACCAGCAATCGAACGCATGGCTGCTTCAAGATTGCCAGCATTCAGATCAGGCATTTTGGCCTTGGCAATCTCTTCCAGTTGCTGCTTGGTCAACTTACCAACCTTCTGTTTGTTAGGCGTGGCGCTGCCCTTTTCGAGGCCGAGCTTCTTCTTGATAAGGACCGCCGCAGGGGGGGTCTTCAGAATGAAGCTGAAGCTGCGATCACCAAAGACCGTGATTACAACAGGAACGATGGTGCCCTTTTCAACAGCACCCACGGATTTCGCGTTGAACTGCTTCACGAATTCCATGATGTTGACGCCATGCTGACCGAGAGCCGGGCCCACGGGAGGAGCGGGGGTCGCAGAGCCAGCAGGAAGCTGGAGCTTGATGTAGCCAGTAATTTTCTTTGCCATTTGTCTCTTCCTTTTCCCGCAGCGGATTCCAGCAAATGCTGGCGACTGCTGCCTTGAGGGCGTGCGGCAGGATTACCGCCAGCCTGGTTTGATAATCCGAGAAACGCTCTAGCGTTTTTCGACCTGAATAAAATCGAGTTCCACGGGTGTGCTACGACCAAAGACAGTAACCAAGACTTTGATCGTGGAACGCTCTTCGTGAATCTCGTCCACATCCCCTTCAAAGTTAGCGAAGGGGCCGTCTATGATACGCACCTTATCGCCCTTCTCAAAGTGGAATTTTGGCTTGGGACGTTCCTGAGTCTCCTCAGTGTGGTGCATGATCTGCCGAACTTCCTCGTCCGTCAGCGGTGTCGGCCGCTTCTTGTTCGCGCCGACAAAGCTTGTAACCTTAGGCGTGTTCCGCACCAAATGCCAATCAGCGTCTTCCATTTCAAGACTGGCGCCCTTGGCATGAACAGCGATCTGGACAAGCAAGTAGCCGGGGAAGGATTTGCGCTTTTTGAGGACGCGCTCCTTCTTGCCGGATTTAGCATCAACCTTCATTTCTTCATAGGTCTCTTCGGGAATCTGGATATCACCGAAAAATTCATCCCGAGCTTCCATCTTGATTCGCTGGCGCAGGCTTTCCATCACCTTTGCCTCATATCCCGAGTAGGTATGGATGATGAACCAAGCCAACTGTTGCCCGGAAGCCTGCGCGGGAGGCGCTTCTTGTTGAGTACCGATGAGGTCGGTCATGGCTTCCTCCTGGCCTAGTGGTGCGGGAGGATGAACTTCATCCCCCAGGTGATGACCAAGTCCGCAACGTAAAGGAAAAGCCCCACAAAGGCAGACACGAAAATCACGGCCCCGGTAGAGCTCATGACTTTCTCTTTTGCAGGCCAATCCACCCGGTTAAGTTCAGCGAAGAGGTCTTTTGTCTGTTGCTTAATGGCACTAATCACGATGAACCCCCGCAGCGGGCAGACTTTCAAGAAACCGGCCCCAGCACGATTGGCTGGGGCCGAAGCACGAAGTGGCAGGGGAGACAGGGGTCGAACCTGCGACCTGCGGATTTGGAGTCCGCTGCTCTGCCAACTGAGCTACTCCCCTATATCAAGAGGCCGTAAAACCTGGCCCCGCCTTAGCGGGGCCAGGCCAACGACTCACTTCGATTCGCGATGGGGCTTATGGCCACCACAGAACCGGCAGAACTTTTTGAATTCAAGCTTGCCCGTGGTGGTTTTCTTGTTTTTAGTGGTGGTGTAATTCTTACGCTTACACTCAGTGCACTGCATTTGAACGATATCGCGCATGTCTAATCCTTGCTATTCGATGACTTCGTCGACGCGGCCGGAACCGACCGTGCGTCCACCCTCACGGATGGCGAACTTCAGGCCCTTTTCCATCGCGACGGGGCAGATGAGTTCTACCGTCAAGGTGACGTTATCGCCAGGCATGACCATCTCGCGGCCAGCTTCCAAGGTGATGGAGCCCGTCACGTCGGTCGTGCGGAAGAAGAACTGAGGACGGTACTTATTGAAGAAGGGAGTGTGACGACCACCCTCATCCTTGCCCAAGACGTACACAGCGGCCGTGAACTTGGAGTGGGGAGTGATACTGCCGGGCTTGGCCAACACCTGACCACGCTCAACATCCTTGCGCTCGACGCCGCGCAGGAGAATGCCGGCGTTGTCGCCCGCTTCGCCCTGATCGAGGAGCTTCTTGAACATTTCGATGCCGGTGACGACCTTCTTGACCGTGGGCTTGATGCCGACGATTTCGATGTCTTCGCCAACCTTGACGACACCCTGCTCGATACGACCGGTGACGACGGTGCCACGACCCGTGATCGTGAACACGTCTTCGATGGGCATGAGGAAGGGCTTGTCCTTGGGACGGGCAGGATCGGGGATGTAGGAATCCACGGCTTCCATCAGGTCCATGATGCACTTGCACTCAGGAGCCGCAGGATCGCCAGAATCCATAGCCTGTTTGGCAGAACCCGAAACGATGGGGATGTCGTCGCCAGGGAAGCCGTAGGAGGAAAGCAACTCACGGAGCTCCATTTCAACCAACTCGGCCAATTCGGGATCCGCAATGTCCATCTTGTTCATGAACACGACCAAAGAGGGCACACCAACCTGACGGGCGAGCAGGATGTGCTCACGGGTCTGAGGCATGGGGCCATCGGTGGCAGCAACCACGAGAATGGCGCCGTCCATCTGGGCCGCACCCGTGATCATATTCTTGATGTAATCAGCGTGACCAGGGCAATCCACGTGCGCATAGTGGCGACGGGTGGTCTGGTATTCCACGTGAGCAGTGTTAATCGTGATCCCACGAGCCTTTTCCTCGGGAGCCGAATCGATCTGGTCATAAGACTTCACGGCGCCGCCATGAAGCTTGGACAAGATCATAGTGATGGCAGCCGTCAACGTGGTTTTGCCATGGTCCACGTGACCAATGGTGCCGATGTTGACGTGCGGCTTCGAGCGATCGAATTTCTCCTTGGCCACGATTGCCTCCTGAGGTGGGTGTGAAGTGACGGACTTACAGGTAAAAAGCAGTGGAGCCCACAGCCGGGATTGAACCGGCGACCTCGTCCTTACCAAGGACGCGCTCTGCCACTGAGCTATATGGGCTTTGTTTTGCTGGAGCGGGAAACGGGGTTCGAACCCGCGACATTCAGCTTGGAAGGCTGACGCTCTACCAACTGAGCTATTCCCGCCTGGAAACCAGTTTTCCTCGAAAAACTGGAGGGTGGTGCCGAGAGAAGGATTCGAACCTCCGTAACGCGATGCGTGGCAGATTTACAGTCTGCTGCCATTAACCACTCGGCCATCTCGGCATTGTCTTGGGTTGTCAAATTCCCTAATTCGGTAGGCTTTGCGGACAAAGCTTTCCTGAGAGGGAATCCGAAAGATATCACGCAAATCGAAGGGTCACAACCAAAAACTTCAAGAGATCTCAGTCCCGCGCATCGCCAGGACGCGGAAGATCATTACGGCTGCGGCTGCCGAAACATTAAGACTTTCGATCCCACCGGGCATGGAAATACTAAGAAGCGCATCGCAATTTTCAGCAATCTTCTGATGAAGACCTTCGCCTTCGGAACCCATCACGAGGACCGTGGCGCGATCAAAAGGCTCTCGGAGGTAATCCGAACTCTTTGGCCCAGCTGCAAGGCCATAGACCCAGGCTCCGGCTGATTTAAGGTCCTCCAAGGCTCGTGCGAGGTTTACCACTCTTACCAATGGGACTCTCCCCGCAGTTCCTGCGCTCGATCGAATGACCGTATCGTTCACCTGGGCGCTTCTTCGCTCAGGGAAGATGACACCATCTGCTCCTGCCGCCGCGGCGGAACGCAGAATTGCCCCAAAATTGTGGGGATCCGTGACTCCATCAAGAGCCAGCACAAGGGCTGCGTTTCCTCGGGCTTGCACCCGCTCGAGAAGCGTTTCCATGGAGTCGAACTGGATTTCACTACCTTCACCAATCACGCCCTGGTGTCGCTGCCCCTGGGCCCGGCGGTCGAGCCCCTCCATCGGCTCCTGGTGAACAGTGGCACCGGCAGTGCGTGCATCAGCACGCAGCTTTGCGCATCGGCCCCAGGCCACTGGCGCCACTCGAAGAACATGCAGCTCACCGCGTGTTAGTGCTTCCTCGCAGGCATGGGGGCCAAGAAATTGCATGAATTAAAAGCTCCGCTTGAAGCCAATGGAGAACAGATGACCCATTCCTTCGACCCGAGTCGTGGTACCTGTTGCGCGATAACCAGAACTTGCCCAGGCGCCGTCGAGGGTAGTGTTATCAACATCTTTATTTTGCCGAAACAGGTATCCGAGATTGATCTCACCACCCCAAATTCGGTAGCCGACTCCGGCAGAAAAAGAGGCTGAGCGCGACCCGGAAATCATCGGATTAACAGAGGCATCGTCCTGAACGGCAGGATCAACACCGAATCCAAGGCGGAAGGTCCAGTCCTTCGCCATGGCCATTTCGCCCGTGAGCGAAGCCCCGAATCCGCTCCGGTATCCACTCGCCAAAGGCTGAGAGTTAATGCTGCCGCTGGGAGTGACCAAGACCGGAGCGGTGGGCAGCTCGAGTTTGGCCCCGTCCACATGTCTCATATCAAATTCCCAGGTAAAGAATTGGCTGAAGCGATGCCGTACCCCGAGGCTTGCTTTTCCCGGCAGGGCGATGCGACGCGAACCCGCCTGAAACTGCGTCTGAGCCACCAGGACAGCGCCTTTGGTTTCAATGCCAATCGGAGGTCGACTAAAGCCGTCATTGTCGAAATAGACGGGCTGGCGTGAAGACGCACCAGCCTTCAGGCTCAAGTTTCCACTGAGAGACGATTGATAGGCCCCCGCAAAGGTCCACCGAGGATTGATGGCCCAACGAAAGCCGGCAGCGAGAGAAGGAACCGTGACGCTTCCGCTTTGCTGCCCCTCGATCTCCACAAGAGCCAATGGTACATTGGTTGCGCTCAAGGGTTGGGTTGGAACATCAGGAACGGCGGAGCGAAGATTTACACTTGAGCCGAAGGAAAGGCGAGCAACCCCAAGACCAACGCCGAAGGAAATATCTGGGCGCAAGGCCCAGGCCGTTTGGAATTCAATCCGTTGGGCTTTAAGATCCAGACTGGTCGTCAGGAAGCGGACAGAACTTTCCACGGGCAAGGCAGCGTGACGCAAAAAGGGTTCGTCTAGCTTGAGACCAAAAGCGAATCGATCATTCACTCGCCATGAAGCGCCAAAGGCCGGCAACGCGCGGTTACGATCACCGGAAAACAGGCTCCGTTGGTTGGAGGGCAACGTGATCTGAGAACCGGCCATGTCCATCCCAAGGGATAAAAATGCACTAGAGGAATCACGCAGCGTGACCAGGAGCGCCGGATTCAGCGCAGCCCCTTCCAGGCTCTGTCCAAAGGCAACACCCGCCCCGCCCCGAGCAATGCCAACAGGATCCGAGGCCGGAATCCACAGGCTCTGGGCGGCAAGAGGCATAACCCCAGCCGCGAGGCCCATCAGACCGGTTCCCAACCATCGATTCAAACGCGCCATGCCAAAACCTCCGAAATGGGTCCGCTTTCAAATGACGCGGAGGGCCCACAAGTTCAATCCACACCCCCAGGATGGCCGGAATGAGGTCGGCCCACCAAGAGGCGAATCGCCCCATCAGATTTGGCGCCATTCTTTACAACCTGTAAATTCTTCTAAAATCAGCGATCCGGGTCCAAAGGGCTCTGTCAGAATTCCCCCATCGTTCGGAGGCCTCGTGAGTGACGCCATTGCTCTCAATCCCAACAAGCTAGTTCGCGCCCTAGGGAAGCCTGCGGCTGAATTCACCAAGAAAGATATCGTTCGATTCATCGAACAAAACGATATTCGGATGTTCAATTTTCGCTATGTGGCTGGAGACGGCCGCCTCAAAAAACTCAATTTCGTCATCAACAGCAAGGAACATCTCGACAAAGTTCTATCCATGGGCGAACGCGTCGATGGTTCGAGCCTCTTTCCCTTTGTCTCTGCCGATTCGAGCGATCTCTATGTGGTGCCCCGGTACCGCACGGCTTTCGTGAACCCCTTCAGTGAAGTGCCCACCTTGGACTTCATCTGTTCGTTTTATAACAACCAGGGAGAGCCTCTCGAAAGCGCCCCGGAGTACATCCTTCGCAAGGCCCAGCGCGAATTGAAAGAGAAAACAGGCTGCACGCTAGAGGCTCTGGGCGAACTGGAATACTACTTGTTTTCAGAAGTGGATCGCATCTATCCCATCGTCGAGCAGAAGGGCTATCACGAATCCCACCCCTTCTCGAAATGGGGCTTGGTGCGACGCGAGGCCATGCAGGTCATCAGCGAAATGGGCGGAAAAATCAAATATGGCCACGCTGAAGTGGGCAACATCATCTCGGGCGACCTGGAAATGGTTCAGCATGAAATCGAATTCCTGCCGGTGCCCATCGAAGATGCTGCCGATCAACTCGTGACGGCCAAATGGGCCCTTCGGGAGGTGGCTTACAAACACGGCCTAGAAGTCAGTTTCGCACCCAAGATCATCGTAGGCCACGCCGGAAGCGGCCTTCATGTCCACAGCCGCTTAGTCAAAAACGGCGTAAATCTTATGGCCGATGAGAACGGCCTTACGGAAACCGCCAAAAAGGTCATCGCTGGCTACTTGATGTGTTCGGAATCCCTCACCGCCTTCGGCAATACGGTGCCCACATCCTTCCTCCGCCTAGTGCCCCATCAGGAAGCTCCCACCAGCATTTGCTGGGGCGACCGTAATCGTTCAGTGTTAGTGCGTGTGCCCTTGGGATGGACCGGCGTGGGCGACCGGATGCTGCGCGATGCAAATCCTCTCGAACCCTCGGGAAGCGGCACCTTTGAAAACAATCAAACCGTTGAAATTCGCAGCCCCGATGGTTCCGCCAATGTTCATTTGCTGTTGGCGGGTTTGGCCGTGGCAGCGCGCTATGGCTTAGAACACCCGGAGGCGTTGAAAATCGCTGAGGAACTCTATATCCGCGCCGATGCCACGAAAGTCCCAGGTCTCAAGCAGCTGCCAGCGTCCTGCTTCGAAGCTGGCGAATGCCTGAGTCGCGATCGGGCACGCTATGAGGAAGGCGGCGTATTCCCCGCAGGCCTTCTGGATTCGCTCATTTCGCGCCTCCAGTCTTTTGACGACCTCAATATGAGCGAAAAACTTTTCGGCAATGCCGATAGCCTTCGCCAACTGGTCCAGCGCCATCTTCACTGCGGTTAAACCAAGATAATTCCGCTCGCGCGCCTGCACTCCACCAAGGGGGCAGGCGCGAAGTTCTTGAGGGTAAACTGGCCATATGAACGCGCTGCCCTACGTCCCCGATCTCGAAACGATTGATCCCAGCCTTGATCTCCATGCCGAAATCGCTCGGCTAAGAGTTAAACGAAAAGCCGTGGTGTTGGCCCACTACTACCAAGAACCTGAAATCCAAGATTTAGCCGATTTCGTGGGTGATAGCCTGCAACTGAGTCAAGCTGCGGCAAAAACCGATGCCGAAGTCATCGTCTTTTGCGGCGTCCACTTCATGGCAGAAACGGCCAAGATCCTGAGCCCCAGCAAGACGGTAGTGATTCCCGATCTGGATGCCGGCTGCAGCTTGGCCGATCGTTGCCCGGCCGAGGCCTTTGCTGAATGGTTGAAGCAGTATCCCGGGCACGAGGTAGTCAGCTATATCAACTGCTCCGCGGGTGTAAAGGCCCTATCCACCGTGATCTGCACGAGTTCCAATGCGGTGCGCGTCGTCGAAAGCCTCCCGGCAGAAAAACCCATCGTCTTTGCCCCAGACCGGCATCTTGGCAAATGGGTGATGGCTCAGACAGGACGAAATATGGTGCTATGGCCCGGCTTCTGCATTGTTCACGAGCAGTTCACCGCAAAGCGAGTGGCTGTTCTTCGGGCCCAATATCCCGATGCGAAACTCATCGTGCATCCCGAATGCGATGCCACCGTTAGCCGCATGGCTGACTTTGTGGGCAGCACGGCCGCCATGTTGAAATTCGTGGCGGAGCGCCCCGAGCGGCAGTTTATTGTGGGCACCGAGGCCGGCATTCTTCACCAGATGCAGAAGGCTAGGCCAGATGCCGAACTTATTCCAATTCCAGCGGATAGCGGCTGCAATTGTTCGCTCTGTCCGTACATGAAACTCAACTCCATTGAAAAGCTCTATCTCTGCCTCCGAGACTTGAAGCCTGAAATCACCTTGGATGAGAGCACTCGCCTTCAAGCACTCAAGCCGCTGGAGCGAATGCTATCGCTGGGATAGTCTTCGAGGCATGCATATTCGCCGAATCACCCGTTTCCATCCCACCCGCTCGGTGGGACGGAATCCATCGTGGTGGCACCGTCTCCAACTCCGAGGCGGCACCTTGCTGCTCTCCCTCGCAATCGCGGCCATTTGCCTGGGGCTTGTCTGCGTGCCTCTGGTCTGGGCCGCAGAGCAGGTTTCGCGAGTCAACGCGGAGCTTTCACCAACCTATTCCCATGACCTAACTCGGGTCGAGGAACACTGGGTTAACCTTCCCCGGATCACCAACCTAAAACAGGGCGACGAGCCACATATCCAAGAAATGCTCGCCAGTCATCCGCTGCTCGTCGCCGTTTTGGATCGCAATTTTCCTGAACGCCTCTGGGTGCGAAAAGACCATCGATTGGTCCCGGGAACCCAAGAAGCCGATCACAGCCGTTATCTGCAATGGATCACCCAGGCTGTAGGAGGTGGAAATTTCCGCTGGATGCCTCCACTTCCCCTCAATACGGACCCAACGCATGGGCCTGCACTCGTGCTGCTCGGGGAACGTTGGATTGTCATCAAGCGGTGGGTAGTTGGCAGCCCTGAGGTCGAACGGATGTTCCGACTCATTCTCGGACCCAATCCAGGGTTTCGAGCAGGAATTCGATTGACGGTGACACCACCCCATAGCACGGAAAAACCTGAACCCTGGGGCGCAGAACCAAACCTTCAGGCTGACCCTGCCCGCCTTGCGGCCCCCTGGTTCGCCTACAACGGCACCAGCCCCACTCTCGAGGGTTGGGATATCGTAGCCATCCCTTTTCAGAAAGACAGTAAGGCCCTCTATCGGCAGGTGCTGCGCCAGGTCTGGGGCGGAGCTGCGGTCGCGGCCACGGTCGGAATCTGCCTTGGATTGGGATTATGGCTGCGTCGGCGAGTTCGCCGTCGAGCCTTGCTTGACGCCGATCGCCTGGCATCGTTGACCCACAGCCTGAAAACGCCTCTGGCAATTCTCAAATTCCGCTGCGATTCCATTCGACTCGGGCGCCTGGACCGGGATCAAACCGACGCAGAACTCATCAAAGTCGGCGAAGAAGTGGACCATCTCACCCAGGTAATACAAAACGGCCTTGAGGCCATTCACGGCAACTCGGAAGCAGGCCCCCAAGGGGAAGTGAGTCAAGCCTGGCTAGCGAGTTTGGCGGATGATCTAACACCGGCATTTCAGGCCGAGAATCGCCAACTTCGTTTGGAACTCGCTTCGAATTCTGGCCGAGCGGCCCTGCCATCCTTGCGTTCCGCCTTGCTGACTCTCCTCGAAAACGCGCTTTATCACGGAGGTGGACAAGTGACCTTCCAAACCCTCAGACAACGGCGGCGCCTCCAGATTCGAGTCCAAAACGAGGGACCTGGGCTGCATGCCCATCAATTGGAAGCCCTTGGGAAACCCTTTATGCGGATCCGCAACCAAGGCGGGGAGGGCTTTGAACACGAAGGCCAGGGGCTCGGCCTTAGTCTATTGATCCAGGTGGCCCAAAAGGAAGGCTGGGGGCTCACATTTGCCTCGGCCCCCGATGCAGGCTTTTTAGCCACCATTGAAATCCGAGCAATCTAAACCATTCAAGGAAGCATCGCCTTTGTGATTTCCGCGAAAGGATCCATTGCCTTAAAGAGATCCCTGCCGCAAGGTGAGATTAGCCCTCGGGATTGAACGCCATGACCCATCTTCTTGTGGTCGAAGACGAGCCAAATCTTCGCCAACTCCTTGTGAACAACCTAGGCTTCGAAGGTTTCTCCGTGGAAGCGGCGGAGGATGGTCTAGCCGGACTATTGGCTCACAGGGCTCGGCGGGCCGATCTCATCGTTTTAGACCTCATGCTTCCCCATATGGATGGCTTTCAAGTCATTCAGGAATTGCGAAAGGCCAATGATCACGTGCCCGTGATTATGCTCACGGCCCGGGGCTCGGAATCGGATCGCGTGCACGGGCTCAGCCTTGGGGCCGATGATTACTTGGTCAAACCCTTTTCAGTGCTGGAATTCGTGGCCCGAATCAAGGCCATTCTTCGGCGCACTCACCCCCTGGAACTACCCACGGCCTTGCGATCTGGCGCCTATCGTTTTGACCTCACGGCCATGGAAGCCCACCGTGAAAATCGCCCCTTGGACCTCACACCTCGCGAATTCCGACTCTTAGAAATCCTAATCACCCACGCGGGTTACACCCACAGCCGCACCGAGCTTTTGGAGCAGGCCTGGGGCGCTGATGCTCGGCCGACACCCCGCACGGTGGATGTTCACATTGCCAATCTGCGAAAGAAACTGGGTGATGACGAGAAGAAGAACCTAATTGCTACCGTTGGCGGCGAAGGCTACCGGTGGACGCTGCTGGTGGAGCCCGATCACTGAAGGGTGGGGTGAACCAATTCATCGCTTAGCGCGAGCATTAGCGTCTCGAAGTGGGCTTTCACGTGAAAGACTGCTCCGGGGACCAATGCCGACAATGCCCTGAAACGGGGCGCCGGCAAAAGCTGGATTGCGCCTGGCCCAAGGTGAGGGAGTTCCATGCCTTCCCAGATCGCCATGGGTGAGGTGCGGCGATGATCCCCCACCCACAGTTCCAAATGACCCTCGAATTCTAAATCTGGATTCAACCAGGCTCCGAGCACCACCCCACGAGTGTCTTCCACCGCCAGGCAACAGCCTGCCAACCCACTGCCACGCCAACCCACCAGCGCAACGGTGGGCTGGGGTAGGCGTCCAAGAATGGCCCCAGGCCCCTGCAATGGGTGCGTCTCCAGAGCCTGGCCATCCGCGCCCCTTAGCTCCATAGGCTCTGGAAGACATGCCAACAGCCGTACCCGATCCAACGGCAGGGCGAGCGATTCAGGAAGATCTCCTCGTCGATGCCATTTCTCGGCGTAGGCCAGGGCCACCCGTGCCCGCTGGAAGGCCCTGGGGCCCGACTCCAGCAGCGATTGAAGCCGCGAAGGAACCAACACTTCCGCCATCGCTTCGGGCCGCCCCTCGCCCAGACGCGTCAACCGCGCCACTTCAATCCGGTGCAGATCCACCACTCGGCTGGGGTCCGAGGGTAGCGGTGCCACCAGGACGAAACGTTCCCGCCCCTCCTCAGTCCAAATGGCCGTCCCCAGAAAAAGAGGCAATCGCTCGGCAGGTTTGGACATGAATATCCCCATAGGTCTTCCAATGAGGCTAACGCAAGGGTCATCCTTAGGCATGACCGATCCTCGTCCCATGCCTTGGAATCCCGACCGTCGTTGGGCCGATCCTCTTATTGCCCTGTTGCTATTACTTTCGGTGCTAACAACCTTCGAGGCCTTGCGCACGCAGCAAAAGCCCCGGCCCGAGCCACGCCGCGCCGGCCTCCAGAGCCGTGTCATGGAGCTGCAGGCGGCGGGCATGGCGATCGCGGGTCGGAATCAACCCATACCGCCTCCGAAAGCCGCTGGACCTTGGGACCGCGCCGTCCACGCCATCCTTCTTGCAGAAGCGGGTCGCCAAACCGAGGCCCAGCGCCAAGCCGCGTCAACGTCGGAGGCTTTTCAACGCGCTTGGCGCGGCGTTTATGCCGGGGAGGAGCCGCCATCCGCCAAGGAAATCGAAGCACTCAGGGAACCCCTTGGCGCGGGTTACGCCTTCCTACGATTCCAGGCCGCCTTGGCCGAACGCCAACACCAGAATCCCGAACCTTTTCGAACCAACGCTCGATCTTGGGTCCTGCCACGGATCGTGTTCCTGGGCCTTGCCGGAGTGACGCTGCTGGGATTGAGCGCGGTCGGAATCATCTCGACCGGCCTTCTGCTCTTCAAGAAATCCGTGAGCCACCCGGCGGCAGTGGCCCCTTGTCCGATGACGTGGCGGGCTGCAGCTCTGGCCTTTCTGGGCTGGTTCGTGGCCCTGCGTTTTTCCGGCACCATCGCTGCCTTGATCTTCGCCTTTCTGCCACTGCCCAAGGTTCTGGCTCTTCCTTTCGCCTATTCCTTTCACGTATGGGTAGGAATCCGCCTCTTGCTGCGCGCTGAAGGCACCACGCTCCGACAAGCGTGGAAACGGATGACACCGGGTCCCACGCCACGAGCCCTGGGTTGGGCCGTCGCCTTTTTGGGTATTGCCGTGATTTCCGTAATCCTCCTGGGTCTCTTGCTGCAGCCCTTGATGCGTCAAGCCGACCCCCCCCAGCGAGAACTCCTGGACCTGGTCGCGGGCCATACCAATGCCTTTGCCACGCTGCTGCTTTTCGCAACCATCGCTGGACTCGCACCTCTTTTCGAAGAATGGCTATTCCGAGGCACCCTGCTGCCCTGGCTGGGGCACCGTTTCTCGCAGCGATGGGCGCGAGGTGGCTGGCTCCTGGCAGTGGTCTTTTCAGGGCTGATGTTCGGAGCCATGCACCTTCAGCCGGCTGCCCTACCGAGTCTTTGCACCTTGGGCATGGTGCTAGGCTGGGCCTTTCTCCGGACAGGCAATCTTTGGACCACCGTAGCGATGCATGCCTGTTGGAACGGCGGCGTCTTTGTAATGATCCGGGTCTTGGCCTGAGGAAACTAGCGCTTAGCCCTGCGGAATGTAGGTACGCAAGATATCCAACAACCACATCACCAAGGGGCCGAACACAAGCACGATCAGGATCCACTTGAGTAGGGTCTTGGGACTGATGCCATCCTCAGTTGCTGGGTTGGAAGCAGGAGCAGCACTTCGCGCAGGCATGGGGCGCTGTCCCGCGTTGGTGGACTGTCCGGATTCCAGTTCGATGCGAACCGCAGCAGTCGTGGATGCCATTACAGGTCGCCCTGAGTTGCTCCGCCCCGCGGTACTGCGCTGAACCATTCCCGAACCTGTGTCCTGGGCCGTCGAGGGCCGTGGCCGCGAGCGTCGCAAAGGCACGATATCGCCGGAGTGATCGTCATGGCAGAAAAGGTCCTCGACTCGCCCCTTGGCGGCACTATCTAGGGGATAGGCATCGATCAGGGCCGTCAGAAATTCAATCAAAGTTTCGTACCGGTCCTCAGGATCCGTAGCCAAAGCCTTACGGAAGATGTTACCAAGATCGCCGGACATGCCCTGGGGAGTGACAATCGCCTCGTGAAGCACGTGGGTGATGACCGCGGCCACATTGTTCCCGGGGTGCGGTAGCTGACCCGTCATCAACTCAAAAGCTGTAACACCAAAGGCGTAGCGATCGGAACTGGGTGTGGGATCGGCTCCCCGCAGAAGTTCAGGGGCGCTGTAAGCAGGGCTCCCAAGGAACTCGCCCTGGGAAGTAAGTCGAGGGGCCATGGTCTTGGCGATGCCAAAATCCATCAGCTTGATACGGCCATCTTCGCTGACCAGGATGTTATCGGGCTTGATATCCCGATGAATAATCGCGTGACGATGAGCCGCCCGCAGGGCGCGCATGGCCTGAATAAGAACGCCCAAACGGGTCTCAGGCTCCAGAGTGCCCTCGCGAATGTACTTTCCGAGGCTCTGTCCTTCGACGTATTCCATGGCAAGAAAAGGACCGAGATTCTCCTCCTCACCCACGTCGTAAATAGTGACCACATTCGGATGATTGAGCTGGGCAGAGATTTCGGCCTCGCGCTTGAAGCGATCCAAAGCCAGGTCCCGCTCTTCACCGATGGCGCGCACAACCTTGATGGCCAAGCGGCGCTTGAGCATTGGGTCTTCAGCGAGGTAGACCGATCCCATCGCCCCCTGGCCAAGGAGGCGTTGGACTTGGTAACGCCCGATATTTCTGGGATGTTCTGCCATTAGTCAACCGATCCACAATCATAGCCTTGGCAAAGGAAACCGAGTGCACTCCTTTCAAAATGAAAAGCAACGTTAGAATCAAAGATACGGAATCCCGGGCCTGCCTGGGCACAACGACCCCCCTGCGAGGAGCCCCATGGCCGCCCTAATCGAAGCAATCAACGTCAAGCGCAAGATGTTCTTCCAGTTCGAAGACACGCCCTACCACTGCCTGGATGCAGAAATTTCGACCCCCACCGCCCGCGGCGGCCAGACGCTGGTTCGCCTCAAAATGCGCAACCTGCTGACCCGCGCCGTCTTCGATAAGACTTTTAAGGCTGGTGACAAATTCGCCGAGCCCGATCTTGCGGTGGTCCCCGCCAGCTTCCTTTATTCCGACGGCGACGGGACTCATTTCATGGACCAGGAAACCTACGAAACCCACACGCTGAACGAAGAAATGATGGGCGATGCCATGGATTTCCTGATCGAGGGTCAGATCATCCAGATCCAGAAATTCAACGGCCATCCCATCGGCCTCCAGCTCCCGACCCATGTCGAACTCACCGTCACCTACACCGAACCGGGCGCTCGTGGCGATACGGCCTCCGGGAACGTCTCCAAGCCAGCCACCCTCGAGACCGGCATCGAGATTCGCGTGCCCCTCTTCATCAAAGAAGGCGAAAAGGTAAAAGTGGCCACGGAAACCCGGGAGTTCGCGGGTAGAGCCTAAGCCATGAGGAAGTTCCGTCTAGGGCAAAGCCGCGAGGCTCACGATCTCGATAGCCGGGATGTTTACGCTCGCGAGGGGCGGGCGCAAAGTAAGCGGCGCCAGCAGAGTGCGGATCGCCTGCAGACCGGCATTGAGGCCCACGACGGAGAAACTATGCTCCGCCTCCCCGATCCCGAACCCTGGATGCATTTCGCCGAAGCCACCCTCATCCAACGCCACAGCCAATGGGTCGACCTGGAACTGGAGGACCGCACCCAGTTGCGGGCATCCCTTTCCGGCAAGCTCAAGGGCGTCAAACTGGTGGTGGGTGATCGGGTTCGCTATTCACCTGTCCCTGTCGAGGCCGTGGATCCCACCGGCCCCCAGGTGCAGGTTGTAGCGGTGATGCCACGACGCACCTTACTCCGACGGGGCGGCATCGATGATCGCGAGCCCTGGCAACTCATCGCCGCCAATGCCGACGAGCTTTGGATTTGTGCAGCCGTGGTGGATCCGCCCCTCCGACCAGGCCTCCTGGAGCGGGCCCAGACTCTGGCTCTCGCAGCGGGGCTCACCTTTCGCATCGTCGTGACCAAACGCGACAAGGCCAACGCGAAAGACACACTCCCCGAACTGGATCCCCTTCGAGAGCAGCATGTACCGATCGTGGAAACCAGTGCTGTCAAAGGCTCGGGACTAGAAGAGCTAAAAGTGCTGCTCCGAGATCGAGTCGTCGTTCTGGTGGGACATAGCGGGGTGGGAAAGAGCACGCTCGTGAACGCGCTGATGCCGGAAGTGCTGGCTCTGAAGACTGGCGGCATGAGTCGCTGGGGCACCGGACGCCAAACAACTACGGCCGCCAAATGGTTGCCAACGATCTATGGCGGCACCCTCATCGATACCCCTGGCATCCGTACCCTCAGCGTGCGGGGACTCGATCGAGCCATGCTGCATACCGTTTTCCCGGAACTCCCCAGCGAATGGGTGGAAGACCCCAGCGGCCTGGATCCCGAAGACGAAGATCTAAACCTGGATTACCCGGAGCGACTGCAAAGCTTAAAGCGCCTTTGGGAAGAGATGGGCGAGCGAAACCCCAATCAGAGCAGCTACCGATAGGTAGAGTGCTTGACCTAAAAGGGCGTCCGCCCCGTACGCCGGTACCTTCGCGCGGCGCCCCAGAGATACACTTTCTGGCAAAGGCCGGACAAGCCTGGGATCTGCAGAACAGGCGCCAGGAAGCGCCAACGGGGCAAGCGGTATAAAACCTGGAAAATCAGTTCGGCTCCCGCAAATACCCGGCGGCTGAAGGTGTCCACGCCATGGATTTCCAGGTGCAGGGGAAGCCCTGCCAATTCGGGAGCCATGCGAAGGAGTTCTGGATTCTGCATGGGAAAAGTGACCACCAGACCCCATCGATCCCGCAGCTGCACCCAGTCCATCATGCGGCAACAAAGGCTGCATTCGCCGTCGTAGGCCACCAGGAGCGGAGCGGGGCGCGCCACGCTAGACGGTCTGAGCAGCCCGGACGCGCTGCAGGGCCTTGACCCAGGCCGGAAGAGTCAGCACGCCCTTGGGGGGGGTGAGAACCTTTTGGTAGCGGCGCAGATCGCCTTCGTGGTTGATCACGAAGTCGCTTTCCTCCAAATAGGTGGTCATGGGTAAACAGGCGCTGGCCACGGAACTCAATTCCGAAGCGATGGGCTCAAACACAAGGCTGAATTCAGCGGCAACTACGATTTGCCGGAGCTGCTCGTTCTCTCGGTGGCTGCTGAAATCAGCATCGTGAAGAACCACCACGGCCTTGATCTCGCCCGATTTCACCAGTTCCAATAAGCCTTCCAGGTGCCCAAAGCGGAAGCCCCGTTCACCGAAACCACGGCGGTTGAGAACCCCATCTCCGCTGCCCTGTAGCTCGGGGAATTGAAGGGGGTAGCGCTTGTCTCCGCTGCCAAAGCAAAGATTTTCACGACTGGCCAATTCGGCCAGACGCTGGGCGGCATCCGACCCGAAGGTGCCTTGTCCAACCACCGCCACATTGCCCGCGCCAAAGAGAGTCTCAGCGATAGCTTCCACCGTAGAAACAGCGCCCTTGAGTTTTGGTTCGCGGAGGCGTGTGGCCGAATCCAGGTTGTAGCGATGGTAAGCCACCCGCTCATCATCGAAGATGAAATGGGTCGCACGCTTCCCCTCCAGGTGCCGAGGGCGGAAGCGCCAAACCTTGTTTTCATCCACATCTGCCCAGATCGGATTGGCCATGGCGGAATGGCGGCTGATGGTGGGCATTGGCTTCAGGTACCACACCCGTTTGGAAAAGCGGAAATCCCGACTTGTGAGCGCTCCCACCGGGCACAGATCCACCACATTTCCCGCCAAGGGGTTGGCATCCATCGAAAGCCCCTGGAAGGTGGTCACCTCCAGGTGCGAGCCCCGATTCGCCACTGTGAGTTCAAAGGTCTTGGAGACTTCTTGGGTGAAGCGGACACAGCGGGTGCAGTGAATGCAGCGGTTCTTGTCAATGACGATCTTGGCGCCCAAATCCTCGTATCGATAGCGGCGCTTGGGCTCCTCCATGCGGGAGTCACCGCTGCCGTATTGGTAGCTGTAATCCTGCAATTTGCATTCGCCTGCCTGATCGCAGATAGGGCAGTCCAGCGGATGGTTGAGGAGAAGGAATTCCATCACCGCCGCTCGCGCATCGGCCACAGCGGGAGACGCGGTAAAGACCTCCATGCCCTCAACAGCGGCGATTGTGCAGGAGGTTGCCAATTTCGGCTGTCCCTTAATTTCCACCAGGCACATGCGGCAGGTAGCCACGGGGGTCAAGGCAGGGTGGTAGCAGTAATGGGGAATGTCATAGCCCGCCTGCTTGCAGGCGTCCAAAAGGAGCGTGCCCGACTCTACGGTAATCGACGTGTCATTAATCTTCAGCGTTGGCATTGACCACCCTGCCCTTCAACGTCCGATCGCCCGGACAGCAACCCAGAATGGCCAATGCGAGCCTTTGCCGCAAGCGTCTGTCAGGCTCGACCTGGGTTGGATACCAAACAATTTCGGCAAAAGGCCAGAAAATCATTCAGAGCAAGGGCATCCACTTTGACCGTGGCGGGAACAACATTGGGAATAACGATACGTTTGCGCAGTTCGCCGCAAGCTTCCAGCGAGAAGACAAACCAAGCCATGCGGTCATCGGGGCTGGAGAGATTCACGGATACAACTCGAGTCTCAAAGAAAATCTGAGGGCGGGTATCCGTATCCTCGATCACATGCCACTCAGGGAAGTGCCCCCGCTTGACGAAGACCTCTTTTAATTCTTCGAGAGTGTGCTGGATCGTGAACTGGACTTCGACCTGGACATCCATGCTTCCTCCTGCTTTACAGCCTATCGGCGAAGCCTCTTCTATAGATTAACTTCTGAGCTTCCTGATATTGGTCGCCCCATGGGAAAATAATCTTTCGCGAGGCTCCCATGGCTACTGCACTGTTTTCTGTCTTCGATAAGGCGGGGCTTCTTCCCCTGGCAGAGAGCCTGAAAGCAATGGGGTGGGATCTTCTCGCCACCGGCGGCACCTTCAAGGCCCTGCGGGAAGGCGGCCTGGAGGTTCAGGAAGTGGCCGACTACACCGGCGCACCGGAATGCTTTGGCGGGCGAGTGAAGACCCTGCACCCCAAGATTCATGGCGGCCTGCTCTTTCGGCGCGAGGAAGAAGACCACGTGCAAGATGCCCAGCGCCTGGGTATTCCTCCCATCGATCTCGTGGTGGTCAATCTCTACCCCTTCGAAGCCACCATCGCCAAGACGGGTGCCACCTTCCAGGATTGCGTCGAGCAGATCGATATCGGCGGCCCCTCCATGCTGCGCAGTGCGGCCAAAAACCACGCCTCGGTAACCGTGCTGACCGATCCAGCGCAATACGAGCCCTTTTTGGAAAAGCTCAAGGCAGGCACCTGGAGCGAAGCCGACCGCCGTTCCTGCGCCCTAAAGGTTTTCCAGACCACTGCCGCCTACGACGCGACCATCGCCACTTGGGTGGCTCGCCAAGTCGCGCCGACCAGTGAATCAGCCTTACCGGAACGCCTGGCAGTTGGACTGAGCCTCAAACAGAGCCTCCGCTACGGGGAAAATCCGCATCAGGATGCCGGTTTCTACGTGCAACCCGGAACCGTGCCCGAAGGCCTAGCGGCCTGCCGCCAACTGCAGGGCAAGGAGCTTTCCTTTAATAACCTCTTGGATGCCGATGCGACCGCACGCCTAGCGTGGTCGTTCACCGAGCCAACCTGCGTCATCGTTAAACACAACAATCCCTGCGGTTCCGCCTGTGCTGACACTACCCTGGAAGCCTTTCAAAAGGCCCTGGCCAGTGACCCCGTCAGCGCCTTCGGCGGCATCGTCGCCTTCAACCGACCCGTCGATGAGGCCACCGCCCAGGCCCTGGCCCCCACCTTCTGGGAGGTAATCCTGGCACCGGGTTTCAGCGAATCTGCCCTCAATATTCTCTCGGCCAAAAAGGCCCTTCGCCTATTGGAAACCCCTGACACTTGGCCCCATGGGGCATCGGGCCTCGATGTCCGCGCCATCGGTGGTGGCTATCTGATTCAGCGCCCCGACACGGCCTTTGCGCCCTATGAGCAGTGGGAAGTCAAAGTCGAAGGTCGCAGCCCTCGTCCTTCCGTTCGCGATCTCCTGCTGGCCCAGCAGGTAGCCAAGGTCGTGAAATCCAATAGCATCGTGCTCGTGAAGGATGGCGGCACGGTTGGCGTTGGCGCTGGCCAGATGAGCCGGGTGGACTCCGTGGAAATCGCCTGCCGCAAGGCCGGGAAAAATGCCCAGGGCGCCGTGCTTGGCAGCGATGCCTTCTTCCCCTTTGCCGATGGTCTCGAACTGGCCGCCCAGGCGGGTGTCGCCGCCATTGTCGAACCCGGTGGTAGCGTGCGGGATGAAGAAGTGATCGAAGCCGCCCAACGACTTGGGGTATGGCTGTTCTTTACGGGAATGCGGCATTTCAGGCATTAAGTAGCCCGCTAATCCCCTTTGTTTTGCCTTCATGGCTTAAGTCTTTTTGAATGCGAGTCCCTAAATGAAAACGTCACTCCTTCGTCAGCGATTCCTAGATTACTTTGCGGCTCAAGGCCACCGGCTTGTCTCCTCCAGCCCGGTCATCGGGCCCGCCGACGACCCTACCGTGATGTGGACCAACGCTGGCATGGTGCAATTCAAAGATGTTTTTGTCGGCAAGGAGCGCCGCGAATACACCCGGGCGGCTACCAGCCAAAAATGTTTGCGGGCAGGCGGCAAGCATAACGATTTGGAGAATGTCGGCTTCACGGCCCGGCATCACACCTTCTTCGAGATGCTTGGCAACTTCAGCTTTGGGGATTACTTCAAGGCCGATGCGATTCGTTTCGCCTGGGAATTCGTCACGGGTCCGGTCGAAAAAGGCTGCCTAGGTCTGGCCCCCGAACGCCTGTGGATCAGCGTTTTCGAAGGCTACCAGAGCATTCCGGCTGACACTGAAGCCGAGGAGCTTTGGAAGGCCGCGGGCGTTCCCGCCGACCGAATCCTGCGCTTTGGGAAAAAGGATAATTTCTGGCAGATGGGCGACACCGGGCCATGTGGACCTTGCTCAGAGATGCACTATTACCGCCCCAAGGACCTCGCGGGTAACCGCCCGGAATTGGTCAACGGGGACGGCGACGACATCATGGAAATCTGGAACCTCGTCTTCATGCAATACGAGCAAGACGGCAAGGGGGGATTGAGCCCCCTGCCCAAACCCAGCATCGATACGGGCATGGGCTTGGAGCGCACCGCCTCGATTCTCCAGGGCAAGGAAACCAACTACGAAATCGATCTCTTCGAGCCGATTTTTGAAGGCATCTGGAAGGTGGCTCGCGTTCCCTTGGGCGAACGCACCATCCACACCAACCGCACCGCCTCGCAGGTCGTGGCTGATCATATTCGCGCAGCGGTCTTCATGGTCTTCGATGGCGTGGTCCCCTCCAACGAAGGCCGCGGCTACGTGCTGCGCAAGATCGTTCGCCGAGCCTTGCGCTTCGGCAAAAAGCTAGGCATTGAAGGAACCTTCTTTGCGGCGCTTGCGCCCACGGTCTTCCATGCCATGGGCGATGCCTACCCCGAGCTAGGCCTGGAAATGGGCCGAATTCAGAAGGTGCTCTCCCGCGAAGAATCCCAGTTCAGCCTCACACTGACCATGGGCCTCAAGCAGCTGGAGGGTTGCGATATCGCCTCCGGCGCCCTGCCAGGATCCGAAATTTTCAAGCTCTACGACACCTTCGGCTTCCCCGTGGATTTGGTCGAAGACTGGTGCAAGGAACGGGGCGTTAAGGCCGACCTGGAGGGTTTCCAGAAGGAACTGGCCGAACAAAAAGCCAAGAGCCGCGCCGCCATGAAGACCCACGATGTGCGCCTTCAGGGCGATTTCGCCGCACTTACCGATCTACCCGCCACACTTTTTATGGGCTACGAAAAGGCCCAAGCAGAAGCCAAAGTGCTCGCCCTTTTCGACACCGATAAACGCCAGGTCCAGACCCTTAAGGACCATGGTTTTGTGGTGTTGGATCGCACACCCTTTTACGCAGAAAGCGGCGGTCAGATTGGCGATACGGGCGAATTTAGATGGGAATTCGAGGGTGGCCATCGTGGCTCTGCCCGCGTGGCGGATTGCAAAGCATTGGCTCCCAAGCGCAATGTGCATTTCGTCCAGGATCTATCGGCGGGACTTCATGTAGGAATGACGCTCAACGCCGAAATCGACAACGATCGTCGGGACCGCATTCGAGCCCACCATACGGCCACCCATCTGCTGCATGCAGCGCTGCGAGAAGTGCTGGGGACCCATGTCAAACAGGCCGGTAGCGCTGTGGATGCTGATCGCTTACGGTTCGATTTTTCGCATTTCGCACCCATCGAACCAGACCAGATGCTCGAAATCGAGCGGCTGGCCAACGAACAAGTTCTGAAAGCCTCCCCCACGGATTTGCGTGAGATGCCCATCGACGAAGCCCTCACCTCGGGTGCCATGGCCCTCTTCGGCGAAAAATACGGCGAAACCGTGCGGGTCATGTCGGTGCCTGGGTTCTCGGTGGAGCTCTGCGGTGGCACCCATGTGGCCAATACAGGCCAGATCGGCGCCATCAAGATCGTCTCCGAAGGCGCGGTAGCTTCAGGCATTCGACGACTGGAAGCCGTCGCGGGCATGGCCGCCCTCGAACGCCTTCAGGAAGACGAAGGCCTGATTGGCAGTCTTTCCCGACAGGCCAACACCGCCCGAGAATCCCTTTCCGCCGTCCTCACGGCCAAAGACCACCGCATTCAGCTACTCGAACGCGAACTCAAGGAAACCAAACTGAAGGCTGCCGCGGGCGGTGGTTCCAACGAGACGGTTGAGCAGATCAACGGCGTAACCGTCGTGACGGCCGCGATCGAAGGCCTGGATACCTCGGCCCTTCGAGAGATGATGGATCAGGTTCGTACCCGACACCGTTGCGCCGTCATCGCGCTCGCTTCCACCGTGGCCGAAGACAAAATATCCCTCCTCGTTTCGGTAGCACCCGAACTCGCCGACAAGGCCGACGCCGGGGCTTTGCTGAAGGCCATGGCTCCCCATATCGATGGCCGTGGCGGCGGGAAAAAGGATTTGGCCCAGGGTGGCGGCACCCGGCCTTCCGGCATTGCCGACGCACTCAACGCACTTAAATCAAGTATCTAAGGCCACCCTTGAAGCCCATCCGAAAGCTCCTGCTCCGCGAGCTCCTCGCCATGATGGGCCTGCTCGTTGCCGTATCGGTGCTCTTTGCTTGGTTTGGCACCCGGCGGATTTTGGATGAGCAAATCGAGGCTCGCTCCAGGGAAAGCCTTGCGCGATTGGCTGGCGACATCCGCACGGATCTCGGCAATGTCGAGCGGGTCGCCCACACGACGGCCCGCTGGTGGGCCGAGGGCCGACTGAACACCAAGAATGGCGAATCAGCCGACGGCCAACTCCGCCCTTTGATGTTGGAATCTCCTGAAATCGCGAATCTAGTCGTAGTAACCGCCGATGGCTGGGGGTTTTCCTGTCTTCGAGGAGCCAATGGTCTAGATACCTACCAGCTGGACGCTCGGCAAGAAAAAGCGCTCAAGCGTTATTTCTATCGAAACAATTCGCCCATTTTTGCTGCCCTCTGGGAGCCCACTCCCTATCGCGTCTTTCAGCGCCCCTGGTATGCCGAAGCACTTTCCTCCACGGAACCAAGATGGGTGAGTGCCTATCAATTTGCCAATTTCCCTACCCAGGGCATTACCTACATCTATCCCCTCCGAGATAAAGAGGGCCAGTTTCAAGGTGCCATCTGTGCCGATATCTTTCTCCGCTCCCTGAGTG
>JFJP01037543.1_pt1 | contig 26202 bp, 23 predicted proteins | sample 431651 | NCBI WGS metagenome assembly JFJP01 (sample SAMN02602958, study PRJNA72255) | Microbial mat metagenome, whole genome shotgun sequencing project. | biome: fresh water; feature: sink hole; material: water; isolation source: purple microbial (photo- and chemosynthetic) mats found in...
CTCACCTGGAAAGCCAATTATAATATCTGTCGTTAAGGCGATCCCTGGTCTGCTGCTGAGTAATTTGTCTATCTTTTCAAGATAGTTTTGGATGGAATATTTTCTGTTCATTTTTGCTAGTATTGCGTCTGAGCCAGATTGAACAGGCAGGTGGAACTGAGGGCAGAGTATCTCGATATCCTTGAAACAACGAATAAGTTCATCGGAAAGATCTTTCGGGTGTGAGGTTGTGAATCGTAACCGCTGGAGGCCGGCAACCTCGGCCACCCGGTGAAGAAGATCGGGAAATGAGGAGGGAGGCTGGCTTGCTTGTGTATTTGTGTTGCGACCGTATGAGTTGACGTTCTGCCCTAAAAGAGTAATCTCTTGTATTCCATTGTTGACCAAATATTTAACTTCATCGATTATGTCATTAGATTTTCGTGATATTTCCCTTCCTCTTGTGTAGGGAACTATGCAGTATGAGCAAAAATTATTACAGCCTTGCATGATGGTAACGAATTTGCGAAAGTCTGGATGATTTTGTTTTTCCAGATTGGAACTGTTCCCACCAGGGATGAAATCAGGGATCGAAAACGAATCGTCCATTTCTGTTATAATGAGAGCAGGTCCCTTGGCTTGAACTTCCTCAAGCCAATGACCGATTTTGTAAATATGCTGGGTGCCGATAATCAGATCTATATGTGGCATCTTTTCAAGAAGATGCTTGCTCTCTTTCTGGGCGACACAACCGGCTACACAGATTTTCATTTCTGGTTTCTGGGCCTTTATCTTCCTCAAGGATCCAAGCAAACTCATAACCTTCTGCTCGGCTTTGGCGCGTATCGAGCAGGTATTTACTATCACCAGATCGGCGGTCTCGATTTCTATTCCTTCAATGTATCCAAGAGAAGATAGGACTTGTCCCATAATCTCCGAATCTCTTTCGTTCATCTGGCAGCCGAAAGTTTTAATATAAACAGTTTTCTGCATTTTAATAATTCGATAGTGAGGCTTATTAATGTTATTTCTAGATAATTATCGCTTGAATTTCAGTGGCAATGGAACTGAGAAGCCCGAAAATATCTTGAGCACTGCCCTTGTTGTAACGTAAAAGAACAATGCCTCTCTCGTTTTGATAGCTCGAAATAATTCCGAGATTATCATATCCTTCGAGGAGGAATTTCAAGATATGAAATTTCTTAGGAGAAATAATCAGGAAAATCTGTTCAAGGCTTTCCATGACTAGACGGTAAGTGTTGAATCATAAAAATCCAATTCGGCTTTATACCGCTCAAGAAGTGGGTAGACTATTTCTTTCAGATATTCCTCTGTTTGTTGAGGAGCCCTGCCTACAAAATCCTGTTGATTCTCAAGAATCAACTGTAGTTCAGCAAAAGAGAAGGGGAGGCGGACGTCCTCAGCAAGGCGCCGGAGCAGATCATTCTCTTCACCATCTTCCTTAATTATTTTTCCTGCACAAAGTGAATGTTCCTTGATGATTTCGTGCGCTTCTTGTCTTCCTACACCTCGGTTGACTGCCTCCATTAGGATTTTCTCGGTAGCCATAAAGGGTAGTTCTGAAAAAAGATGCTTTGAACATTGTTTCGGAAATACTACCATATCAGAGGTAATATTAATAAAAAGTTTCAGTATTGCATCCGTCAACAGGAAGCATTGGGGAATGTCCATTCGGCGAATGGCCGAGTCATCAAGAGTTCTTTCAAACCACTGATTGCTGTATGTGGCAGAAAAATCTGCAGGAAGCCCCATGAGCTTGCGCGCCAATCCTGTCATTCTTTCTGAACGCATAGGGTTTCTCTTATACGCCATTGCTGAAGAACCAGTCTGATTTTTTTCAAAAGGTTCTTCTTGCACTTTAAGGTTAGAGAGAAGGCGAAGATCGACGGCAAATTTATGGGCAGAGGCGCCAATTCCAGCCAATGTTTCGGCCAGTTTCATGTCAAGCTTACGCGTATAGGTTTGGCCTGTTACTTGAAATACACTGTGAAATCCAAGCTTTTTAGCAACTAATTCATCTAATGCGCGAACTTTGCAATGGTCTCCCTTGAAGAGATCCAAAAAAGTTGCCTGGGTTCCGACTGTTCCTTTTACTCCACGAGCTTTTATCTGGTTTAAAAACGACTCGATATAATCCAAATCCATAATAAGATCCTGAATATAAAGAGTATTTCTTTTTCCTACGGTAACGGGCTGTGCGGGTTGGTAGTGGGTATAGCCTAATGTCGGCAGATCTCTATATTTGTAGGCAAAAACAGCAAGATTCTTAATAACTTGCAATAAGGCTTTTCGTATAAGCAGGAATGCTTCCCGTTGAATGAGTAGATCTGTATTGCAGACAACAAATTGAGAAGTTGCGCCGAGATGGATGATTCCAGCTGCTTTTGGGCAGCGAAGGCCGAATTCATACACATGGGCCATAACATCATGACGAATCTCTTGTTCCTTTTTTGCCGCGATTTCATAATCAATTTTGTCCCAACTGGATCTCAATTCTTCGAGCATTTCACTTGTAACAATATCAGTCAGTCCAAGTTCGAATTGAGCTTCTGCTAGTGCTATCCAGCACTTGCGCCATGTTGTAAATTTCTTTTTTTCAGAAAAAAGAACCTGCATTTCTTTGCTGGTATAGCGACTGACCAACGGTTCCTGGTAAATGTCTCGATTCATAATTGTGCTCCAAGCAGTCTGGTGCGTTGACTAAGCTATTTATTCTATGACTTTGTTATTTCGTGATATTTGACTGGTATTGTATGCTTGGATCTTTCCTATTGTATCTCGGTAAGCCAAACGGATCTTGCTTATAACATTTTTAAGTGGAAAAAAAACCCTCCGGCAACAAAGCATTATGCAAAAAACAGCAATGTCGCATAATGTATATTATGTATAATGAGATAATACTGTATAAATACAATTACATAAAATATGCTTTAAATGGGCTGGTTCTGCTTTTGAAAATTGAGATTTTTAAATGTCTGTGCTCTAATTTTTCAATCTAGAGCCACCTTGATTTAATCTGTGAAACCTCACCCTTTTTCACCAGATATCGAGAATCCTGGGTTGCCATTCCTGTTGGTCTTTGTATCTATTGTTACTCAGTGTATAAAGAACCTCACACTCCCCTTTTTCTCTGACGTGTAAGATCTTACTCCCTAGTGAGAATCCTATTCCGCGGGGGTTCGATCCTTCACCTCTGAATGTAAGCTGGAGGTGCTCGTTGTTCTTCCCAAGAGTTCGAGTCTCGATTACTACTGCCCGGTTGTCGTAAAAAACAGGCTTCTCGTTATTCTGGCCAAAAGGATCCATGAGCGAAATAAATTCAATATTGTTTTTCGCGAGGATCAGGCTGATTGGAAATGCAATATCATGTGTTTGAATGGATCGTTTGCCTGGTTTATCCTCCTTGTATTTTTTGATAAACGACGAAATCTGTTGTTTGAATTGATTAAGTTTATCATATTCAATACTTAATCCTGCGGCCAAGGCATGGCCTCCATATGATACAAGATGTTGTTTGCAATGATCCAGTGCTTTGAAAATATCAACTCCTTCTATGGAACGGCATGAACCTTTGAGGACCTGTTTGTTCTTCGAGAGATCTCCTTTGTCAAGGTAACTGCAAATAATCACAGGGACATGTAGACGCTCCAGCAATTTCGAAGCAGTTATGCCCATTGTTCCGTGGTGAAAATCTCCAAAAATGAGACAACAGGAGTCATGTTCAACCTGAACCGGATCTATATATGTTAAAGCTTTCTCAAGGTCACGCGCGCAAGATTCTTTTCTGCCGTCGTTTAATTGAGAGAGCTTTGATGCTAAAAGTTGAGATTCCTTGATATCTGTACATGTAAGAACCTTGACTGCCAGATCAGATTGGCCCATCCTGCCCGCCGCGTTAATTCTCGGACCAAGCAAATAGCCGATGTCTTCAGAAAATATCCGTCCATCTGAAATGCCAGCAGAGGAAAGCAATGCAGAAAGACCTGGATATTGTCGCATAGCCAATGCTTCAGTCCCTGCCCTTGTTAAGATCCTGTTAAGATTCCCCAACGGAACCATATCGGCGATAGAACCCAATGCTACATAAGCGAGGAGAGATTTCAGATTTGGCATTTCTCGATTTTTGAAGAATCCGAGAGTCTGTAAACGTCCTCTAACGCCAGCAGCAAGATAAAATGCCACCCCTACTCCAGCGAGGTGACTGTCTGAGAAACCGCAATTGTCCTGATGAGGGTTGAGTGTAATGCAGTCAGGAAAGATATCTTTTTGAATTTGGTGGTGATCTGTAACAATGACAGCCACTCCCCAGGATTGTGCCTCCCGGATTTCATCAGCGTTAGCTATGCCGCAATCAACAGTTATGAGAAGAAACTTTGTGTCCTGTAACTCGTCTGATATCTTTCGTAAAAATTTGAGATTGAGACCATACCCTTCAGAAACCCTGTCTGGAATATGCCAGATAACTTCTTTGCCTATTTCTCTGAAAAACGTTACCAAAAGGGATGTCCCTGTTGTTCCGTCGACATCATAATCACCCCAAATGACGATATTTCTACCATTCTCGAGCGAGTTGACTACCATATCAGTTGCTTCTGGTAAGCCTTTCATGCCATAGGGGGGAGGAAGATCTTCAAGGCGTGGATAAAGAAAAGAAAGAATCGCCTCTTGTCCTACAATCCCACGACGTTCAAGAAACGAGATAAATTGCGGGGCAATCTCCTCATATTTCAGAGCTTTTATGTTCGTTCTTGTGCTCAAGGAAGAAATCTCCTTTTCGAAATAATACGCAGACTCAACAGCAATCCCTCCATCGTTTAATCCGAGCAACAATTTCATCAATGGATGGTGAATTGTACCACTCTATCTTTTTGATTTTATTGAACCATGTGTATTGGCGCTTGGCATATCTCCGGGTATCTCTGGCAAGGAATTCGTATGTTTCCGTCGGTCGCCATTTCCCTTCCAGGTTATTGATTGCGTGCCTGTACCCAATTGCCTGCAATGGATTAAGATCCTTTGAATAGCCTCTTTCAAGAAGAGAGGCTGTCTCTTCAACCAGACCATTGTCAAGCATCAGTCGACAGCGATGATTTATCCGGCTATAGAGGGTTTGTCGTTCACACGTAAGACCTATATATATTGAATTACTGAGCAAATTAGTGTTATTTTGCTGAGATTGCTCGATGATATGCTGTGACCAGGGAATACCCGTAGTCATCAAGATTTCCAGGGCCCGCAGAGTCCTCTGTTCATCGTTGATGTGAATTCTCTGGGCAGAAAGCTGATCATGCAATGCAAGTTCTTGATGCAAAGCATCTAATCCCTCGCATTCAGCTCTCTTTTTCAATGCATCGCGAATAGTTTGATCAGTTGGTAACGCATTAAAGAGGCCTTCGCTGAGCACTTTCAAATAAAGTCCTGTCCCTCCAGTCAGAAGTGGCAGTTTATTCCTGCTGTGGATGCGAGTGATAGCATCGCGGGCATCCTGGAAAAATCTGGCAGCATCGTATTGTTCATCAGGGTCAATGATGTCGATAAGATGATGCGGGACTGTCGCGCGTTCGACAGGAGTCGCTTTGGCTGTGCCGATATCCATAAAACGATATACCTGCATGGAGTCAACACTGACGATTTCGCAGTCAAATGTTTGGGCGAGTTCCAGGGAAAGTGCAGTCTTACCTATGGCCGTTGGGCCTAAAAGAATGATAATAGGTATACTTAGATCGAGAACATTATACAGATTCAAGGTCGAGTAGTAAACGAGAGCTGGGTTGAAAATTGTTTTAAGCGTTTTGGGCCAATACCTGGCACATCACGAAGAGCAGAAGCTGAGGTAAAAAAACCTTTTTCGCCACGTACTTTGACAATTTCTTCTGCCATCTTCGGTCCAATGCCATTTATTGTCTGAAGAAGTTCAACACTTGCATAGTTAACGGGAAGAGGTTGAAAAAAGAAAAGGGCCAGATCCGGAGAAATTTCTCCGGTTTCTTGCCCCAGATTGCTTTCAGCTTCCTGAATATCTTGCAAAAATAGCACATTGTCTCGGGACGCAAGCTGCAATGCAGGGTTGTGGTCCATACGCAATCGAGTGCTGTTGCAGTAAAGTTTACACAGCAATACTGTCAGAAGCGTAATACTGCAGATAAGCAGGATGGTGTAGCGTTTGTCGCCTGATCGCACTGACTTTCTCTGGAGATGCATGTCTGAAGATTGTGGCATGATTGACTCAGAAAGCCTGCATCTAATAAATTTTGTTCATCACTTGATTTTTCTGGCTGTCTTGAGTGGTTATGTTCGAGCTACAATCTGCAATGATGCAGATTGTAGCTCGAGTGTAGTCTCTGCCTTGGAAAATGCAATGTCAATTAAGACTGAAGGAGGATTTTAGTTTTTCCTTGTTTTCATTGAACGCAATCAGTATAAACCATGGCTTTACACCCTATTTAGAGGGAAAAAAGCAGAGAAGACTATGGAAAATCAGAATCGGTTCAACATCGTGCTTGTTGAACCAGAAATACCACCGAACACAGGTTCTATCGCCCGCCTTTGCGGAGCGACGAAATCCACACTCCATCTTGTTCATCCTCTTGGCTTTTCAACAGAAGACAAGCATTTAAAACGTGCGGGGCTCGATTATTGGCAGTTTGTCGATATCGTCCACTGGGAAAATATCGACACCTTTCTGGCGGCCCAGGATGAACGCAGACTCTTTTTCTTTACGACCAAGGTGAAAAGATCGTATACTGAAGCTGCATTCTCGCCAGGAGATTTCCTTATATTCGGCAGAGAGTCAAAAGGACTTCCGACTGATATCCTGTCGCTTTATAACGATAGATGCTTTACACTTCCTATGGCAAGCAGCAATATCAGAAGTCTCAATCTTGCCATGACAGCAGGCATTGTATTGTATGAGGCGATCAGGCAGAGTTCCTGAAAGCAAATCTGCAGCACTTTTTATAAAAATTACCTGAGCATCAAACACGTGAGGCTTTGATCGGCGGCACGTGTTTTTTTACTTATTAATACTTATGACAGGAGATTTCATTCATGGTTGAGCGCGTTTATAACTTCAGTCCCGGTCCGGCAGTCCTGCCTTATGAGGTTTTGGAGCAGGCATCGCGTGATATTCTCAATTTCCAGGGCACAGGCATGGGCCTTATTGAGGTGAGTCATCGTTCTAAAGAATTCATGGCTGTTACCGATCAGGCTGAGGCCCTTTTGCGTGAATTGATGAGGATCCCAGACAACTACAAGGTTCTGTTTCTTCAGGGTGGAGCCTCAAGTCAGTTTTTCATGGTGCCTATGAATCTGCTGGGCACAGGGAAAAAGGCATGTTACCTCAATACGGGTACCTGGGCAAAAAAAGCAATAAAAGAGGCAAAACTCTTTGGCGAAGTCGAGGTTGCCTATTCCAGTGAAGAGCAGAATTTTGTCAGAGTTCCGCAGGCATCAGAATATCAGATCAGCGATGACGCCGAATATCTTTACCTGGTAAGTAACAATACAATTTATGGCACACAATTTCCTGAGTTCCCGAAGGCTGACAAGATGCTTGTCTGCGACATGTCGTCTGATATTCTCTCACGTACATTCGATGTCAGCCAGTTCGGGCTCATTTTTGCAGGAGCGCAAAAAAACCTCGGCCCAGCAGGAGTGACTATTGTTGTCATCCGTGAAGACCTGCTCGACAGGACTCCACCGAATACGCCGACCATGCTCTCTTACAAAACTCATGCCGATAAAGGATCGATGTTTAATACTCCGCCCTGCTTTGCCGTTTATATTGTTGGTGAAGTGTTGAAGTGGCTGAAAAAGACAGGTGGGGTCGAGGCAATTGAGAAGATTAACAGAGAAAAAGCGGCACTTCTGTATGCGAAAATAGATGAAAGCGCATATTACCGAGGACATGCCGAGGTGGCTTCCCGATCATTGATGAACGTCACTTTCAACCTTCCAACCAAAGAACTGGAGGCGAAATTTGTCGCCGAAGCTACTGCCATTGGCTTGAACGGATTGAAGGGACATAGATCGGTGGGTGGATGTCGCGCTTCGATATATAATGCATTTCCACGCGATGGTGTCGTCAAACTTGTCGACTTCATGAGGAAATTCGAGAAAAACAATCCCGCCTGATACCAGCATTTCCGGCATGCACTACGAAGGAACCATCATCCGACCTCCAAGTGAGGCGTTTTCTATTATCCTCCAGGTGACGGTCGGATGTTCCTATAATAAGTGCACCTTTTGTGGAGCATACAAGAATACCCGGTTCAGGGTTAAGAGTGCGGCTGACATTGAACAAGATCTGCAGTTTGCCGCACAGTTCTGTACTCGCCAGAAAAGAATTTTTTTGGCTGACGGTGATGCCCTTATCCTCCCGCAGGACAAATTGGTTGATCTTTTGAAGAAAATCAGGACATTCCTGCCCACCGCCCGACGGGTGTCCCTGTATGCCAATGCCCGTGCCATCCGCTCAAAATCCATAGCACAACTTTCCGAGTTGAAACGACTCGGTCTTGACAGGGTCTATATGGGACTTGAGAGCGGCAGCAACGAGGTGCTGAGAAGGGTCGTCAAAGGAGAGACTGCTGAAAGCATGATTGAGGCTGCCGGCCGGGTGAATGCGAGCGGCCTCTTTCTGTCGGTCACCACCCTGCTGGGACTTGGTGGCAGGGAACTGTCAGAGGTGCATGCCAGAGATTCGGCTGAAACGCTGAATCAAATGAATCCGAAGCAGATTGCCGCCCTCACTCTGATGCCTCTGAAGGGTACTGAACTCGGCAGCCAATATGCCGCTGGACTCTTTCATTTACCTGAAAAGCAGGAAATTCTCAACGAACTGAAATCGCTTGTTTCTCTGTTGACTCTTGACCGGACTATGTTTCATGCCAATCATGCGTCAAATTATTTGCCCATTGAAGGCATTTTGCAAAAAGATAAACAAAAAATACTTCGGGCTGTTGATTCAGCCCTGGCCGGAGCAACCGCTCTCGTCCCAGAACATATGAGAGCGCTGTAATGCTGAAAAAGACTGATCTCCGTAATTTTGACCAGGAAGAACTGGTGCGGTTTGTCGAGGCACTCGGCCAGCCAGCATTTCGAGGAAGACAGATGATGCCTTGGTTGTATAAACACGGCATAACTGAAATATCAGAGATGACCGATCTGGCAAAATCATTCCGGGCTGTACTTGACCAGCATGCCTATATCTCACGTCTTGACGATCCGATCTTGGAGCGGTCTTCGGACGGCACGGTGAAATTCGGTTTTCGTCTGAATGATGGACATATAATCGAATCAGTGCTCATTCCCGAACCTGACAGGAACACCTTGTGCATTTCATCACAGGTCGGTTGCGCCATGAACTGTTCCTTCTGTCTTACTGGCACCATGGGCTTTAGCCGTAATCTTGTACCCGCCGAGATAGTCAATCAGGTAATTGCCGCTCGGGATTATCTGGTCGCTGAAGATGAAAACAAACGCATTGGTCCGCTGGCGGTAACTAATCTGGTCTATATGGGAATGGGAGAACCTCTCAATAATCTCGAGAATGTCCTGACTTCCCTCTCAATTTTGACCGAGCAGAAAGGGCTTGATCTGACTGGCCGGAGAATTACGGTATCTACCTGCGGCATAGTCCCCAAAATGCATGAACTTGGGGAAAGATCTACCTGTAATATGGCAATTTCTCTTCATGCGGTTGACGATAAGACTAGGGATATTCTCATGCCGGTTAATAAAATATATCCCCTTGAAAAACTCTTTGAAGCCTGCAGAACTTTTCCTATGCCAAAGCGCCGTCGGATCATGTTTGAATACCTGCTTCTTGATGGCATCAACGATTCCGACGCTGAGGCACGCGAACTCGCCCGCAAATTACGGGATATTCCTTGTAAGATAAACCTGCTGGCATATAACCAGTGTCCTCAGTTACCTTATAAAAGCTCATCCATGACAAGAATCCTGGCCTTTCAGAAAATTTTACGGGATGCTCATTACTCGGTATTCATCAGGAGCAGCAGAGGCGCCGATATCCTCGCAGCCTGTGGCCAACTCGCGGGAGAGAAAAAACCCATTGAGGATGTATCTCATGCCTGAATTGCAACATACTCTTGCTGTAGAATATCTGAAGAAGACAATTTTTGATCGGGCAACTATCAAAAATCATTCAAGGCCCGAAATTGCTGGCGAAGACCATTATAAAACCTACCCGGAAGTTGAAAAAATACCCCTTCCGGTTGATTGGAGTCTGCAGGAAGCCCGAATTTTACCCCTCTTGCAAAAACGACGATCCCTTCGACGATATGCCTGCAGGCAATTGACACTAAACGATCTGGCCTTCCTGCTTTGGGCAACCCAGGGAATTACCGCCAGGGTTGGGGCTCATTTTCTTCGCACTTCTCCTTCCGCGGGTGCCTTGTATCCCATTGAAACGTATATGGTAATTAACAGTGTTGAGAATCTGCAGGCCGGACTCTATCATTTTGCCGTCAGACAGTTTGAACTTGAAAAGATTTCCTGTGATATCAATGGGCAGGATGCAGCCCATGCATGTTTGGACCAGGATTTTGTCGCTAAGGGAAACCTGATGTTTTTCTGGACTGCGAGACTCAGAAGGTCTATGGCGAAATATGGTGAGCGCGGATTCCGTTATCTTTTTCTGGATGCCGGTCATGTTTGCCAGGCAGCAATGCTGGCCGCCGAAGCGATAGGCTGCGGCGGCTGTCCGGTTGGTGCTTTTTATGACGAAGAAGTCAATAAATTGCTTGGCGTGGATGGTGAAAACGAAACTGTTCTTTATGCTGCGAGCATAGGCAGTAAATAAGCCCTGAAATGACGAACGGCAGTATCTCTGCTTTTAAAGTTCTGTCTCCCAGTCTGAGATAATCGAGCGTGGCAGCGTAGAAAGATCAATTTTAGAAGCAGCGTCAATCCCGGCCTGCAAGGCTTTTCTGTTCATTTCTTCAGTACCCTTCGGAACTCTGGCGAGCAGAGCTGCATGCAGGCTTTCCAAGGAAACCTGACCCGAGAGGTAGCCGACCGCCCCAAGGGCAACCATGTTGGCGACCAGCTCCCGACCAATCTGCTGTCTGGCGATCTGCGTAAAAGGCAAGGAGACAGCCCTGCTTGTCGGGACCTGCTCGACCAGTCCCGAATCTACAATCAGCAAACCGTCCGTCTTTAGATCAAAAAAATAGGCATCGCATGCCGCCTGGGTCATAGCCAGCAGCAGATCGACCTGCAGGGCTTTCGGGTAATCGATCGGGCCATCGGAGATTACGAGTTCGGCTTTACTCTTGCCGCCCCGGGCCTCGGGACCATAACTCTGCGTCTGGCAAACGTTTTTACCGTCAAATGCGCCAATTGCGTCGGCCATGACTACCGCCGCCGTGATTATTCCCTGGCCGCCTGAACCGCTGAATCGTATTTCGTACCGGGACCTACTCTTCATATCGTTTCACTCCGTTTTTGGCCTTTTCCTCTGCAATCCTGATAGCCTCGGTTTGGGCAGCCTGACGAACCCGGTCGTACTCTTCAGTGGACACCGGTTTTTCTACGTCGCAGAGAACTCCGATGGAGAATTTCCCCTTCATTTCTTCGGCAGTCATCTTTTCCGCTTTGCTGACCAAAACGGCATTTTCCTTGAAGCTGTTGATCATCTGCACCGCATTGCCAAGTTTGTTTCGACGACCGTGTTGGACATGACAATTGGAGATTACTTCAACTACCGAGAAACCCCTTTTGGTTATAGCCTGCTGGATCATGGTGTTCAGGTGGTTGGCATGGTAGACTGTGCCTCTGGCTACGAACGAAGCGCCGGCAACAACCGCCAGTTCGGCGATATTGAAGGCATGCTCGACATGGCCATAGACGGAGGTCGTTGACTTACTGCCGTACGGTGTGGTCGGCGAATACTGACCGCCGGTCATACCGTAGGTGTTGTTGTTGATGATAATGGCGGTGAGATTCAGATTTCTTCTGGCAGCGTGAATAAAATGATTACCACCGATCGCCGTGGCATCTCCATCACCCATAACGGTGATGACAGTGAGTTGGGGTTTGGCAAGTTTGACACCAGTCGCAAAGGTCAGCGCTCGGCCGTGGGTCGTGTGAATCGTGTTGAAATCAACGTAAGTGGGCAGTCTGCCGGAACAACCGATGCCGGAGGCAAGAACGACGTTGTCTTTTGGCAGTTCAAGGTGATGAATCGCCCTGAGCAACGCATTCATCACAATGCCATTGCCGCATCCCGGGCACCAGACATGCGGAAACTTCTTGTCGTGGCGAAGATATTCCTGGCGAATTAATTCAGCGCGCTCCAACATGCTTTTCTCCTTGCTCCTTTTTGAGAAAGACTGACAAATTGTTTGAGTCAGGGCCTTAGAGATTTATAAGATGTTTGAGAATCTCATTGGGTGTTATCAAGTGACCGTCAATTCTATTATGTTTGATAATCCTTGTGCCTGCCTGATTGACTCGATGGATTTCCCTGCTGATCTGGCCCATGTTCATTTCGGGAATTATCACTGCCTTGCATTGACGGAGGGCCGAATCAACTACCTTGCGAGGAAAGGGGAAAAGAGTCACCAATTGCACCATTCCAGCTTTAATGCCCTGCGCCCTGGCGTCCTTAATTGCCCGCATCGCCGATCTGGCCACAGAGCCATAGGCTATTACACAGACATCGGCGTCTTCCATGTCAAAGGATTTGGTCATGACGATTTCTGAAAATCCTTTGGTTATTTTGCTGTGCAGGCGATTGAGGAATTGCTCGACTTCCTTGGGTTGCTGGGTGGGAAAGCCTCGCTCGTCATGGACGAGACCAGTGACGTGATGTCTATATCCGTCACCCATTGCGGCCATATCGGGAACGCCCCTGTTGTTGTCGGCGTAGGGTTTATACCACTCCGGCGGCACACTGGGGGTAATCCGGTCAAAAACCTGGATCTCGCTCTGGTTGGGCAAAACTACTGACTCTCTGGTGTGAGCCACGACTTCATCGGAAAGAATGATGACAGGTACTCGGAATTTTTCAGAAAGATTAAATGCCTTGATGGTGACGCTGAAACATTCGCTGACGGAAGATACCGACAGAACGATGATGGGGTGATCCCCGTGTGTTCCCCAGCGAGCCATCAGGACATCACCTTGGGCGACATTTGTCGGCAGGCCGGTGCTCGGACCGCCGCGCATGACGTTGACGATAACGCATGGCGCCTCAGTTATACAGGCATATCCGAGATTTTCCTGGATCAGCGAGAATCCAGGGCCGCTGGTGGCGGTCATGGATTTTACACCGGCAAGGGAAGCTCCGATGATTGCTCCCATGGAAGCAATTTCGTCTTCCATCTGAATGAATGTTCCACCGACAAGCGGCAGTTGCACTGAAAGAATCTCACTGATTTCCGACGCGGGTGTAATCGGATAGCCAGCAAAGAAGCGGCAGCCCGCAGCAAGGGCTCCCTGCACAATCGCCTCATTGCCCTGAAGGAGTACTTTTCTCGGGCCTTCACTTACTCCCATCGTCTTTCCTCCTTTCTGGATAACGCTCCTTCACCGTAATGGCGAAGTCTGGACAATGCACTTCACATGATCGACAACCGATGCAGTCATCCATCGCTTCGATATGGGGTTTGCCTGTTTCGTCCTGGAGAATTATTTTCTGAGGGCACAGTGCACTGCATATCCCGCAGGACTTGCACCATTCGTAGAAGAAAATAATTGTATATAAAGGTCGTTTCTGGTGTTTCCTTCTATCCCAGTAACCTTCGGTAAGTTCTTCGGGTGAGTCCGGCTGCGGTGTTTCGCCGGCCTGGCCAGGCAGATCTTCTTTGATCAGCCCTTCCGGTTGCGAATCTTTTTTCTCGGTACGGGTCTTTCTTTTCTGCATATCCCCCTCTACCTTGTCTGTAGTCTCATTCGGTGAGACATTGTCGTAGAACAGTACTAGAACCTGAGGTCTACTTTCTATATTTATCTTTGGGACAAGTCAAGAAGATCATATAACAAAATATTAATTTTCCAGACAGATGTTACAAATATGTAAAGCGCTTTTCAGGCAATCAGCAAAACATGACGGCTGCGTTACCGACGACTCATCCTGGGCTCATTTGTTTCGACTGAAATCGTAATCAAAGGGTAAAGAGAAGATTTATGCAGCCAATCAGAAAACCGAGGATTCCGCCAAAAAGGTTAATGTATTTAAATTGTTCCTCCATGATTGACAGGAGCAGGCGTTCAAGCCGCAGGAGATCAAGAGAATTGACTTTTTCCGCTACGATTTTTTTGATATTCAGAGAATCTACAATACCGGGAACTTCGATGGCCAGCATGTCTAATGCCATGGTCTGAATTGACTGATAGATTTCTTCACGCACATCAGCGGGCAAGAGATTGGATAATTTCCCGATTGGCCGGTTGATCAAGCTGGAAACCATGCTGTCGATCATCGTATCGAGGGTGGCAATCGTCTCTCTGGAACGCAGAAGAGCAACCCCCTCGGTCTTCAACCAGGCTTTGCCTGAAAGGAGCCCCTGGACGCCGACAAATTCTTTCAGGACAGTTTCAACAGGAAGGCGACCAGCATCAATATACGTTTCGAGATTGACCTTGAGCATGGAGGACAGCGCTATGGTAACTTCTTTACCCTGCAATACAAATGCGAACCGATTGGCGAGCTGTTTGCAAAATCCATCGATATTTTCCTCTTGGTCAGTATTGATAAGACTACTTATTGGTTTGGTCATAAAGGACCGTAAGCGCTCCGTCAGGGCCTCGGCTACCCTTTGGCGAACTTCTTCCGTTTGCAGCCAAGTCGTTATATTTCCTTCCTTTTCTATCAGATACTCCCGGATTTTCTGTTCAACGGTATCCATCTTGAGAAATCCGCTGACCATGGCGGCCATTGGCCCAAGGGTACTGATGAAACTCTCGACCCCTTCTCGCGCGCCATGGACGATCCTGTCGCGAAATTCCGGTTCCTTCAACATTATAGCAAGCCGCAGAAGCAACCCCGGAGTCTCTTTTTCAAGTAGGTCCAATATATGCTCCTGCAATGCAGTGGGCAGGATGTCAGCAAGGGAGTGTTCTCGTTTTAAGGCTTCGTAAACCTTCTGCTGGATGAAATCCTCGAGCCACTGATTCATCGCCTCCCCGGAGAGCATGCGGGCCAGACTGTGCTCAAGAAATCTATAGATATGCTCTCGCTCATGCCCTGTGAACACTGAACCAACTTCTCTCTGTAAAAACTGATTGATGCGCTTTTCCAGCGAATCTTCTATATTTAATGCAAATTCAGGGTGTTGGATAAAAGTGTGAATATTTTCTTTTACCTGAAACTTTACCGTCTTTATCGCAATATCGTAATAAATGCTGAATTTTTGGGGAATAATTGAGCCGATTGGACCTATGTCCCGATGCAGGAGATTTCCCACCCGTTCTTCGATCACGCTATGCAGGTGACGCTGAAATTGTTTTTGCGTCAAGGCGTTGCCAATTTCCTTACTTGTGAGGAGTTGATCCCCAACCATCTCCCCCATATTCCCTGCAAGTTCATATCGTTTCGATGGAATGACGCCGGGAGTCATCGGAATCCTTATACCGAAGATCCGCCAGGCCTTGAGTGGCCTAAACAGCATTTTAATGGCTATTTTGTTGGTAACATAGCCGATAAACGCACCTACAACCGGCGGCGTGGCATAGTGCAGAAATGTGGTGAACTCAGGCGGAAGCAACTGCATGGTGGACAATCTCCATAGGGTGTTTGACAATCAGGTCAGCGTGGTGATCTGCGAGTTCCTGGTGATCGCGAAAACCCCAGAGGACTCCAATGGTGAACACTCCTGCTGCCCTGCCGGTTTGCATATCGACTGCGGTATCGCCGATGTAGATGCAGGTCGATGCTGGTGTATCCAGCGCTGAAAGTATTTCGATAAGACCTTGAGGGTTGGGTTTTTTTTCAACGTCCGGACGCTGCCCTAGTACCAGATCAAAAGTATCTGGCGGGAAAAAATGAGTAGTATGCTCAAGTGTAAAGCGATGCGGCTTGTTGGAAAGAACGGCCAGGCGTAGACCGGCATTTTTCAAGCGAGCCAACATAGCATTTATGCCTGGATAAGGGCAACTTTTTCTCCGCCAGCGATTTCCATATATCTCGAGAAATCTTTCAGTGCATCGAACAATTGAAGAGGATGCGGAACCCTTCGGCACAATCCGCTCAATGAGTGTGCCTAAACCATCGCCGACAAAGTAACGATATTTGTCGGTCGGATGCTGCGGATAGCCGTATTCGCTCAGCATCTGGTTGGCGGTATCGGCGAGATCCTGCAAGGTGTCTACAAGAGTCCCGTCGAGATCAAAAATGGCTAAAGTACAGGTCATTGGGTATTACCTTCTATGTTGTGAACACTTTTGCATCCAACAAATGACGGATTGCATCAATTTCAGTGAGTGAAAGCGTCACAAATATAACTAAATATGGGCGAAATAGTGCTTTCTTTTTTAGCGTATTCATTTAAAATCCTCTTAATCACAAGGGCAATTCAACTCTCCATCTTATTTTACAGGGTGCGCGTATGTGGTTTATCAGATTTGTGACGTCTTCGATCGGCAAGAAACTGATAATGGGAACTACCGGATTGCTGCTCTTTCTCTTCCTTTGCACCCATGCTGCCGGCAATGCCACCATATATATGAGCAGCGAGGTGTTCCAAAGTTACGCCGATGAACTGCACAGTCACCCGCTGATCGTCATGGTCTTCAGTCTGGTGATTTTTGTCCTCTTCGTTGTTCATGCAGGCCTCGGAATCTTCCTTTTTCTCGAAAACCGCCGTGATCCCGGCTGCCGCTACGCAGTAAACACCAGAGTAGTGAGCAATTCTCTTGCCTCAAGGACTATGCCGTATTCAGGATTGTTCATCCTGCTGTTTGTCCTGGTTCATGTATTCGGTTTTACCTTTGGCCCCGAACATGTGCCAATAAGCGAGACTGTAAAAGTCATGCTGAGCGGGTTCTTTTACGGACTCTTCTATATAATTTCATTTATCATTCTGGCAATTCACTTAAGCCATGGATTCTGGAGCATGCTGCAGACATTCGGCCTGAATCATCCCCGCTACAATGTGCTGATCGCCCGATTGACGTATATCCTTCCGGCTTTTTTTCTCCTGCTTTTCGGAGGTATTCCTCTCTATTTCATGAGTGGCGCGGGAGCTTCGTTCTAGATCGGACGAGCGCCTGAAACATGGTTTCTTGATGGGCAGTCCAAAGGCTGCTCCAGCGATTAGAAAAGGTCTTCATAATGGAACTCAATTCACGTGTACCTTCGGGATCTCTCGCCGACAAATGGGATAACCACCAGTTCGCCAATAAACTCGTCAATCCGGCGAATCGCAGGAAGTTTACGGTCATAGTTGTCGGAACAGGCCTTGCCGGTGCCTCTGCCTCGGCAACACTGGCCGAACAGGGATACAATGTCAAGACATTCTGTATCCAGGACAGTCCCCGAAGAGCCCACTCGATAGCGGCCCAAGGTGGAATCAACGCTGCCAAGAATTACCAGAACGATGGCGATTCCGTCCATCGACTCTTCTATGACACCATCAAGGGCGGTGATTTCCGTGCCAGAGAGGCCAATGTCTACCGGTTGGCCCAGGTCAGCAACAGCATCATCGACCAGTGTGTCGCCCAGGGCGTCCCCTTCGCCCGTGAATACGGCGGAACGCTGTCTAATCGCTCTTTCGGTGGAGCCCAGGTCTCCAGGACCTTCTACGCCAGGGGTCAGACAGGCCAGCAACTTTTGCTCGGGGCCTACAGCGCCCTCTCGCGGCAGATCCATGCTGGTAAGGTGACGATGTTTTCCCGGCGGGAAATGATGGATCTGGTGCTTGTCGACGGCAAAGCGCGCGGGATCACCACCAGAAACCTGATCACCGGTGAATTAGAAAGCCACTGCGCCGATGCCGTGATTCTTGCAACAGGCGGCTATGGAAATGTCTATTTTCTCTCGACCAACGCCATGGCCTCAAATGTCACAGCGGCCTGGCGAGCTTGCAAACACGGAGCCGGGATGGCAAATCCCTGCTTTGTCCAGATCCATCCGACCTGCATACCAGTTCACGGTGATTATCAGTCCAAGCTCACCCTGATGAGTGAGAGTCTGCGCAATGACGGCCGGGTGTGGGTGCCGTTAAAGGAAGACGATAAGCGACCGCCTTCGCAAATTCCCGAGAGTGAACGTGACTACTATCTGGAGAAGAAGTACCCGAGTTTTGGCAACCTTGTGCCGCGCGATGTGGCCTCACGCAACGCCAAGGAGCAGTGTGACGCCGGCAAGGGGGTCGGTAACACCGGACTTGCAGTCTATCTTGATTTCGCCGAGGCTATCAAACGCGATGGGCAGGCGACCATCCTGAAAAAATACGGCAATCTGTTTCAGATGTACGAGAAGATCACCGATAAAAATCCTCTCAACGAACCGATGACAATCTATCCGGCCGTCCATTATACGATGGGTGGACTCTGGGTCGATTACGACCTGATGACCACGATCCCCGGCTTGTTCGCCCTTGGCGAATGCAACTTTTCCGACCATGGCGCAAATCGGCTTGGGGCAAGCGCTTTGATGCAGGGACTGGCGGATGGATATTTTGTCATTGCCACTTCCATCGCTCACTATATCGGTTCGACCCCAATGGAGAGAATCAGCGAAATTGCCCCCGAATTCGATGAATCGCGCAAGAATGTTGCAGACCGGATTCACAGGCTCTTGCGCAACAGTATGCGTGGACCGTCCGGCAAGGTGACGGTCGACCAGATTCACAAAGAGCTCGGCAGATTGCTCTGGGACAACTGTGGTATGGCCAGGAACAAAGCAGGACTTGAGGCAGCATTGGCTCAACTCCCTGACCTCAAAGAGAAATTCTGGAATGAGGTGTATGTTCCCGGAACCGGGACTGATATTAACCAGTCACTTGAGCGTGCCGGACGGGTGGCTGATTTTCTCGAATTCGCCGATGTCATGGTGCGCGATGCCCTGGCCCGGGAGGAATCTTGCGGCTGTCATCTGCGCGAAGAAAGTCAGACGCCGGAAAATGAAGCGAAACGAGATGATGCTCATTACTCGCACGTCTCAGTCTGGCAGTATCAGGGAGACAATCAGGCCCCGGTCATGCATAAGGAGCCGCTGATCTTTGAAAATGTCACTCCCAGCCAGAGAAGTTATAAATAGGCAGGTACGTCTGAAACGCTCTATTACCTGAAAATCTCAACGGTATACATACAATGAGCAGCATTGATCTTACATTGCAGATATGGCGCCAGAAAAATAATGATTCCCTTGGTCATCTGGAGACGTACTTCCTCCAGGGAATTCACACTGACATGTCCTTTCTTGAAATGCTTGATGTGCTCAACGAGAAATTGACCAAGGAAGGAAAAGACCCTGTGACTTTCGACCATGACTGCCGTGAAGGAATCTGCGGCATGTGCGGGGCGGTGGTCAACGGCGTGGCGCATGGCCCCGAGAAAGAGATCACCCTCTGCCAGTTGCACATGCGCAACTTCAGAAGCGGCGACACTCTGGTGATTGAACCGTTCCGCTCAAAGGCTTTTCCTATTCGCAAAGATTTGATGGTCGACCGTTCAGCCCTTGACAGAATTATCCAGTCCGGCGGCTATGTGTCGGTCAATACCGGCGGGACACCCGATGGAAACTCCTTGCCGATCCCCTCCTCTGTCGCCGAACTGGCCATGGATGCGGCGGCCTGCATTGGCTGCGGTGCCTGTGTTGCCAGCTGTCCAAACGGTGCAGCCATGCTCTTCACAAGTGCCAAGATCTCTCAGCTCTGCCTGCTGCCGCAGGGACAGCCCGAACGCAAGCGCCGAGCCCTGGCTATGGTCGAAACCATGGATAAAGAAGGTTTTGGCAACTGTACGAATTTCAGGGAATGCGAAGCCGTCTGCCCAAAAAGCATCTCAATTCGCAACATAGCGCGGTTGAACAGGGAATTTCTGGTGGCCAGCCTGTTGGAAGGATAAAGAGTTCGTTAAAATCTGTTTTCAGACCTGTTCATCTTCTAAGAAGGTGAACAGGTTTTTTTTATGCAGCACCTGGATTTCTATGAAAACGTGTATTAACTATGAATTATGACGTAGTTATTATTGGGGCAGGACCGGCTGGTCTCAGCTGTGCAAGTATACTTGCGCAAAACAACCTGAAAGTCCTCGTCCTCGAACGCAAGGATCAACCAGGTTCAAAGGTCTGTGCCGGAGGTGTAACATGGAGCGGACTCATTAAAAGGATTCCTGAATCGCTGGTTGAGCGCGGTTTCCCCCAGCAGCATATATATACCCGTCTGCAACACACCAGTATCTCTTCCCCTGATCCTATAATTGCAACAGTCAACAGGAAAAAGCTTGGGCTGCACATGGCCAAGGCAGTCGAATCTGCAGGTGCCGAAATTCGCACCTCAGCGCAGCTCAGAAAAATCTCGGAGAAATCTTTAATCTTTTCCAATCTGCAATCCGGTAAAGATGAAGAGGTCTTCTTTAGCTTTCTGGTTGGTGCTGATGGCTCAAACTCCCTGGTACGTAGACATCTGAAGATCCCTGTGGAGCATTACGGAATTGGCATCAATTATCAGATCCCAGGGGTTCTGGAAAGGATGGAATGGCATCTCGACGCATCTCTATTTCATAATGGCTACAGTTGGATTTTTCCTCACAGCAACACAGTCTCGATCGGTGCGTATGTGGATGCGAAAGTGATGAAGGCTGGCGATTTGAACAAGGCATTCAACCTGTGGGCTAAAAAACGAGCACTGCCTATTGCACATCATCAAGCCAGGGCAGAGAAGATTAGCTTCGACTACCGGGGATGGCATTTCGGTAATATATTTCTGGCAGGCGATGCGGCAGGGTTGGCTTCAGGTTTGACCGGTGAGGGTATTTTCCCGGCGATTGTCTCCGGAGAGGCCGTTGCTGAGGCAATTGTCAGACCAGGGCATAACACGGCGGAGATGGAGAGGTTGATCGACCGCCATGCTCTTCATAGTCGATTGACACTTCTGACAGGGAGATCACGACTGGTGTCCGGGTTGGCATCCGAGTGTGCCGTCTTGGCCCTGCGCTGTGGATTGTTGAATTTTAAAAAGCTAGAAATGTCTCACTAAAAACACGGCGTCAGCCAATCGTAATGACCACCAATGGCTTTTAATCTGAAAAATAAAAAGACCCTGTTGAATACCATTTTCATCCTGGTATGTTTAACAATCCTGTTAGTTTTACTCAAAGCCCCCGAGGAAACAACCGCCCGATTGCCACTTGACGAATCCCATCTTTCTTTTCAGCAGGGTATGAGCAAGAAAGAAGCGGAGAAAAGCTGCAACACATGTCATTTCCCAGAGGGTGTGTCTCCATTGCCAGAGGATCACCCGCCCAAATACCGTTGCCTTTTCTGTCACAAAAGGCAACGGTAGAACTTGCCAACTTATGGTTCATTCCATTGAAATAACTCGGGAAAAATATGGCGCTATAGGCTTTTCTTCACAATTTCAAAGACTTCACCAGAGATTGAATCTGCCGCCAGTATTCTCTTCAGCTGTGCGCACATAAGGTTCTGCCGCTGTTGATCGTAACGTTTCCAAGTAGTTAACGGGGAAACGAGACGCGCTGCAATCTGCGGATTGAATGAATCCAGTTCTAGTATTCTGTCAGCCAGGAAGGCGTAACCTGATCCCGAAATATCGTGAAATCGAAAATGATTTCCGACACCAAACGCTCCAATCAAGGCCCGCACTTTATTAGGATTTTTTATTGAAAACGAGGGGTTGTGCATGAGTTGCATTACTTTTTCAAGAGTCCCTTCCAGGCTCGAGACGGCCTGCATGGTGAACCATTTATCGATAACAAGTGGGTCATGTTTCCATGTGGTGTAAAAATCTTCCAGGATTTCCTCTCGTTGCGTTACGGCAAGATTATTGATACTGGAAAGCGCGGCAATTGTATCTGTCATATTTGCCCGGCAATAATATTGATTGACACACAACGTCAAGTATTCATCACTCGTGGTTTCACCTGCCATCAGATAGGAAAGAGCCATGTTTTTCAAAGCTCGTTTTCCCATGGCCTCTTGACTGATCTGGTATTTTCCTGATTCTTTATTCTCTTCATACAGAGAGTGGAATTCGCGAGAGAAGATCTTTGAGAGTTCTGAACGCACAAACTCCCGACCGTGGTGGAGCATGACAGGGTCGATCACATCCATCTGCATCGCGAGATAGGTTTCCGCAGGTAGTTGCATTGCAAGGGCTAACAGAGCCTTGTCTCCCGCTGTTTTCCTCAGATTGCTGCCAATGGCTTCAATGAAGCAGGAATCAAGGCTGGGCACTTTTCCCCGCTGGAGTGCCTGAACAGTTTCCAGGATAATGGATTCGGACAACTGGCTGGCAGCGTTCCAACGATTAAATAAATCAGAGTCATGAGCGAGCAGAAAGGCCAGTTCTTCACGGCTTTGAAAGGATTTCACTTGGACTGGGGCAGAAAAATTCCGTAGAAACGACAGTACTGGTTTCTCGCCAATATTTCTGAAGGTGTAGGTTTCCTCCGGTTGACGCAGTTCAAGAACCTGCGTCCCCTTCTCTTCACTGACCAGGAGGTCGTTGCCGTTTTTGTCCAAAAGACCAATGGCGAGTGGGATATGAAACGGTTCCTTGGTTCTCTGGCCGGGTGTTTCAGGACAACTCTGGTTCACCCTCACACTATAGATGTTCTCAGCAGCAGACCATTCCTCGTGAACCTTAAGTAATGGGGAACCGGATTGACTGTACCAACGGCTGAATTGCCCAAGGTCCTTGCCGGAGGCATCTGCCATGGCTGCGACGAAATCGTCGCAGGTTACAGCCTGTCCATCATGCCGGGCAAAATATAGATCCATGCCTTTGCGAAATCCCGATGCGCCAAGCAGGGTATGCATCATCCTGATTACTTCGGCACCCTTATTGTAGACAGTCATCGTATAGAAATTGTTGATTTCGACAAACGAATCAGGTCGGACAGGATGGGCCATCGGTCCAGCATCTTCTCGGAATTGATGATTTTTCAGGAGTTGCACGTCGTCTATTCTCTGCACCGCACGGGAATTCATGTCAGCGGAAAACTCCTGGTCCCTGAATACCGTCAGTCCCTCTTTCAGGCTGAGTTGAAACCAGTCACGGCATGTAACCCTATTGCCGGTCCAGTTGTGAAAATATTCATGGGCAACGACCCCTTCGATACCCATATAGTCTAGGTCTGTCGCTGTTTCCGGAGAGGCCAGGATATATTTGGCGTTGAAGATATTGAGCCCTTTGTTCTCCATGGCGCCCATATTGAAGTCTTCAACGGCCACGATCATGAAAATATCGAGGTCGTATTCCAAACCATAGACATCTTCGTCCCATTTCATCGCCTTCTGCAGTGAGCGCATGGCGTGTCCGCATTTCTCTTTGTTGTGTTCTTCGACGTAGATGCGCAGCGTGATGTTTCTACCCGAACGGGTAACAAAGGTATCCTCAATGAACGCAAGTTTACCGGCGACCAGTGCGAAGAGATAGCAGGGTTTCGGGAAAGGATCGTGCCATACAGCAAAATGTCTGCCATCCTGGAGAATGCCGGATTCCAGGAGATTACCGTTTGAAAGCATGACCGGGCAGCGTTCTAAATCTCCTTCAATCCTTGTGGTGAAACGACTGAGGACATCCGGTCGATCCTGGTAATAGGTGATTTTACGAAAGCCCTCAGCTTCACACTGGGTGCAGAAATTGCCGCTTGAACAGTACAACCCCTCCAGAGATGCGTTGGCGACAGGATCTATCCGGGTGACAATTTCAAGTTCGAAACGATCTTTACCGGGGATGAGACGAAGATCTTTCTCGTTGACCTGGTATTCCTCTGCCGATAGTGTGCGCCCGTCCATCCTGATCTCGACCAGTTCGAGTTTTTCCCCGTTAAGAACAAGGTGACCGGAAAAGTCGGTACTCTGCTGGTTGGCAGTATAGACCGCCCTGGCAGTAACTTGGGTTAAGGAATCATAGAGTTTAAAGGTTAGATCGATATGTTCGACCAGGTATTCAGGGACCCGGTAATCCTTGCGGAAAATCGTTGTATGCTTCTCGCTGCTCATTGTCATTTATCCTTATTGTTGAATACATTCCAGGTCAACATGGTGAGAAATAGAGTTCGACTGCTGGAGTTTCTAGGGTGAATATTTCCTGAATGTCTGAAACTGGCTGCTGGTAAAAAGCCTTTGAAGGTTGACACATTCCGACATTTCATTATATTCGTCTGTGTTTTATACAAAGACTGAAATGTGAAATCAAATTCATTCTATAAGCTTCTATCTCAAGAGAGTTTCTTCGATGATTACCATTAACGAACACTACTTAAAATTACAGGCGTCCTACCTTTTTTCTGATATTGCCCGACGTGTTGCTGCTTTTCAGGCAAATAATCCCCACGTGGAAGTCATAAAATTAGGCATCGGAGATGTCACCAAGCCGTTGCCTCCAGCATGTATAGCAGCATTCCATCAGGCAGTTGATGAAATGGCCGATGATGCCAGTTTTCGGGGTTACGGACCTGAACAGGGCTATGCGTTTCTGCGAGAGGCTATAGCGACCCATGATTTCCAGGCACGAGGTGCCGATATCCAAGCCGATGAAATATTCGTTTCCGACGGGGCAAAATGTGATACCGGCAATATTCAGGAGCTCTTCGGCCAGCAGACCCGAATCGCTATTCCCGACCCGGTTTACCCGGTCTACCTCGACACCAATGTCATGGCCGGTCGTACTGGGAACTATAAGGACGGCAGGTATGAAGGGATAGTCTATCTTGATTCAACCCGTGAGAATAATTTTGTTCCTTCACTGCCGACCGAAAACGTCGATCTGATCTATCTCTGCTTTCCGAACAATCCGACTGGTTCGACCATCACCAGGGCGGAACTGCAGACCTGGGTGGATTTTGCCCGGGATAACAAGGCGCTTATTCTCTTTGATGCGGCGTATGAAGTCTTTATTCGGGATGAGAGCCTGCCGCATTCCATCTATGAGATTCCAGGGGCCCGGGAAGTGGCGATTGAATTCCGGAGCTATTCTAAAAGTGCAGGCTTCACCGGCACCCGCTGTGCATACACCGTCGTCCCCAAAGAGTGCCGGGCCTATGATTCAAAGGGTGGCACTCAATTTGTCCATCCCCTATGGAACCGCAGGCACTGCACCAAATTCAACGGCGTTTCCTATCCCGTGCAAAGGGCTGCGGAGGCTGTTTACAGTATTGATGGCAAGGTGCAGATCAAAGAACTGGCAGATTACTATCTGGAAAATGCGGCCCATGTGCGCCAGGAAATGGCTCGGCTCAATTTCAATTTTGTCGGGGGGGAGAACTCACCCTATGTCTGGATAAATGGCGGCAGGGACAGTTGGGAATTCTTTGACATGCTGCTGAACAAAGCGGGCGTGGTCTGTACTCCCGGCGCAGGTTTCGGCAGATGCGGCAATGGCTATATCAGGATTTCAGCTTTCAATAGCCATGAGAATGTGCAAAAAGCCATGGCACGTATACACCAAGCACTCTCCTGATAAACATTTCCAGTAAGATACATTGATGGCACGTGACTTCAGTGTGTCTTACTGGAGTCCTATCTTGAGCAAAAATCCTCAATCGTTACTTTCAGCCGCTTTGAAATGGATTTTTTCTTTTACACCTGCCAATTCCCTTAAAGTCACATCCCCGCGCTCTCGCAGCCATTTAATAACACCTTCAACCAATCGCTCAGGTGCCGAGGCTCCTGCTGTAATGCCCAAAACCCTGACACCATCAAGCCACAAAGGCTGCAGATCCTCTTTATCGTCAATGAGAAAACATGTCGTTCCCTGACGTATTGCGACTTCCTGCAGTCGGTTAGAGTTGGAACTGTTTTTTGAGCCGACGACCAGAATGAGATCTGCTTGTTCCGCCAGCTTTTTAACCGCGTTCTGTCGATTCTGAGTTGCAAAACAGATACTTGATGCCGGGCCTTTAATAAGAGGAAAACGCTTTTTGAGGACACTGAGAATGTCGGAAATATCGTCAACGCTCAAGGTGGTTTGAGTAACAAAGGCCACACGGCTGTCATCCGCCACCTGACAATCCATGGCCTCTTTTTCAGAGGCTATTATGTGC
>JFJP01011280.1_pt1 | contig 26198 bp, 24 predicted proteins | sample 431651 | NCBI WGS metagenome assembly JFJP01 (sample SAMN02602958, study PRJNA72255) | Microbial mat metagenome, whole genome shotgun sequencing project. | biome: fresh water; feature: sink hole; material: water; isolation source: purple microbial (photo- and chemosynthetic) mats found in...
GCCCCTCTCCCAAAGGGCGAGGGGAGACAAGATACTCCCTCGCCCTTTGGGAGAGGGCAGGGGTGAGGGTGTAAATCTTGATATACTGAGTTTATTAAACCCAAAATCGCTACAGAATAATCACTCCTATTCAACGACCCCAGTGCCGATTATGGTGCAGGCCAATAATACGGAACTTTTACTTGATGAGGATTTAATGGAATTAGGGATTCCCAAAGCCAAAATTATCCCTGGTTTTGTCCCCGCCGAGGCGTTGGCCTACCCTGAACCTGCCGCGAGTCCGTTGGCGATGGCGGCTTAATTGTGAAATAGGACTCGGATGCACGCGGATTTACGCCGATTTTTAAAAATTGTCTTTATCCGCGTAAATCCGCGTCCCATTTTAGCAAGCATGGCGACTTCACATTATAATCAATCACAGTGGGCAGTAGACCAGAAAACGCTGGCCGATTGCTTACTATATCTTACTACCTATCAGAAAGGAGTGACAAAAATGTTAGCATGTTTTTTTGGGACAATTTTCGGCTTTATCGGCTGGTTGGTGGTGCGTTATGGGCTATTGGGGGGCTTTTATACCGTAGACCAAAATGAGCGCGCTGTCAAAACCATTTTTGGACGGGCGGAACGGTTGGAGGGGAAAACCACCTTAGATGACCCCATCGCCGAACATCTGCGGTCAGAGGAACGGGAACGTTACAAATATCCCCAAGTGCGCGTCATTCCTGCGGGTGGCCCTTATTTCAAATGGCCGTGGGAAAAGATTTATAAAATCTCCATCGCCACGCAGACCATGAACATGGCGGTTGATATTGAAATGCCCAAGGCCAACCAGGGCGGGCTAATTTTGGAGGCAGTGACGAAAGACCAATTGAATACGGGCTTGGAAGGGCAGATTCGCTACCGTGTTTCGGAGCGTAATTTATATGCCTATATCTTTGGGGTGAAACGCCCGATTGTCCATGTGATGGGCTATTTTGTTTCGGTTTTACGTGAGCGCATTGCTAGTTTTGAAGCTCCCGCCAATAAAGGGGTGGATGGATTGGATGAAGTCTCCACCATTGCGGGGATTTCCATTAACGATTTGCGTAAAAACTTACGTGATATTAATGAACAAATGGAGCATGATTGCCTCTCCTCGTCGGCGCGTTATGGCATTGTATTAGAAGCCTCGCTCATTACGCGGATTGACCCGCCCAATGAGGTGGAGTCGGCGTTGGCGGCGATTAACACGGCGCATAATCAAGTTTCGTCTGATATTAGTTTGGCGCATGCGGGGGCTGACCAAAAGATTGTGCAATCTAAACGGGCGGTAGAAATTGAAACCTTGCGCGCCCATACCGAAGTTGAGCCGTTGAAATTTTTGGCGAATCAATTGGGTGAACTTAAAAAGAGTGGGGCAGGCGTGTTAGCGGCCTATTTACGTAATGTTCGGCTGAAATTTTATAGCCAAGCCAGCCAAGTCATTTTGGAGGTGAAAAAATAATGGAAACACTTGCACAAACTATTGTTTGGACTGGAACTAGTTTTGTTTTCTTCTTCTTTGCCGTGCCGATTGTTAAACTTTTTGCGCGGATTTTCGGCGTGTATGCGATTGTGGAGGAAGGCAAATGTCATATTTATGTGTTATTTGGTAAGGTGATTGGCATTTTAGATGAGCCAGGGCTAAGTTTTCTGTGGCTCAGTTTGGGTTGGCAGGGCTTTATTGTGAATTGGTTGGGGCGGTGCGAGGTGGTCGATATGCGGCTAGACCAGCAATATTTACGCAGTCAACCCGTCAACTCCGAGGAAGGCGCGCCCATGGGCATTGGGATTTGGTACGAAATGTATATCAGTGACCCCGTGGCCTATCTGTTCAAAAATAGTGACCCGCAGGGGTCGTTGGCCGCCAACGTGAGCAATGCGACGGTGCGCTGCTTAAGTAATATGCCGTTAGAGGACATGCTAGAAACTCGCCATGCCATGAGCCAAGCGGTGCGCGATGAAGTTTCGCCTAAATCGAATGAATGGGGCTATAAACTCGGTTCGGTTTATATTCGGAAAGTCCATTTCCGTGATGTTGGCATGATTAGGCAGATTGAGGAAAAGGTGGTCAATCGGCTGCGCCAAGTGACCTCGGCCATTAAGCAAGATGGCGTAAATCAGGTCAGTATCATCACCAGTACGGCGGAACGGCAGGCGGCCATTGAGTTTGCGCGGGCGAGTGCCATGCACCCCTTGATTGTCGGGGCGGCCTTGAAGGAGATTTGCCAAGATGCGGACGTGGCGGAGGCCATGTTTGAAATTCTGGAAAATGAACGTATCTTACAAGGTGGGGCGAAATTGTCTATTATTCCGCCTGGTAAAGAGATATTAACGCAGATGTTAGCGACAACAGCCCTGCCACGCAAGGTGGGGTGAATTAGGAATTAGGAATTAGGAATGGTTTTTGATTCCTAATTCCTATTTTCTCACAAAAATTGCCACCCGTTTATCTTGGTAATTATTGTGCCATTGTGGGGCGCGTTGTAAGGCCAAATATAAATTGGGCTGGCTGATTTGGTCTACCATGATGAGGTTGATGCGCTCTTCCTCTAACAATTCTTGCCAGTCAGAGTGGGCTTCAGAAATGGCGAGATAGCGGCGCGATTGCTCTAGGGGATAGAGTTCTAGGCGGGTGTCGTTCCAAACCAGGCGTTGTGGCAGGGCGTAAATGAGGTAACTGGAAAAGGCAATATGGCTAAATAAACGGTCAGGCATTTCAGGATGTTGCGCCAGCCATGCCGTTGCCGCCACGGGGGTGTTATCGCCCAACACGGGTGGGGCTTGCGCCCACCATGTCTCGCGTAGCCCTGGCAATAAAGGCAAGGGCAAGATGAGCAGTAATCCTAATATAGCGTAATTCAAGATGGGAATCCCTTTGGGCGTGGTGCGGTCTGTATATTTGCCGACTAAGGGCGTAATTAAATAGGCGGTGAGGGGGGCTAAAATCGTGCTAAACCAGATAACATAACGTAAGCCACTCAAGGCCATGCCGCCAAAGAGGATAAACCAGAGCCAGTGGGTCAGTTTGAGGCGGTTCGGTGAATAGGCTGCTAGGGGGGCAAAGAGCAAAAACCAGCCGAAAAATAACTTACCTTGCCAATTGTCCATCGTGGGTGGTCGCCATTCGGTGCCAAGTTGTTGGCTGGAGGGGTCGGTGAGTAGGCTGAACACATAGCCCCACGCGCCCCAGCCGCGTGGATTAAGGCATGAAGCGACGACCATGCCGCCCAAAATAAACATGGTGGTCGTGCGTTTATCATCACCACCGAGCAAGGTTGCGCCAACCAGTAAAAAACCTAAAATAAATGCACCATGTAAATTAACCCAGGCGACCATCAACAGGGGCAATAGCCATAACCCGCGACTCGGTTGCAATTGGCGCGACCATAGCCACAGCAACATCAGGCCAAAGAGGGGATAGGAAAAGGTTTGCGGGCGCATCGTCCAATTATTGCTGGTGGACATGGCCGCTAAAAATGTAATGATACTGGCGAGACGTGGCCCCGCCGTCGCTAAACGGCAGCTATACCAGACGCAACCGTAACATAAGGCCAATAAAATCGCCCGCGCCAATACGGTTAAGGCCACCCCGCCGATTTGGTGTAATTCCCACAAAATGACGGCGGAGAGCCAGGAGTGATAAACAATTGGCTGCCCTGCTTGCGTATAACTATAAGTGTCTACCGTGGGGATGTGACCCGTTTGGCGGATGTCTTGCCCCAGGCGGAGATACCACCAATAATCCTCCCCGTTAATCGGCAGTAATATGCCAATGGCGAGAATGATGCTTAAGGTTAAGCCTAGCCAGATGAGTGAAGTGTTATTTTTGATAAGATTCATGGGGCTATAAGTAATAGTTTTAGATTATGACATACACAATAGGAGACTGCTATGACCACTGTTTCAATTGTTGCTGTACCGACAAACACTGGTAAACCCTCATTTTACGCGGTAGCAGGGGATGTATATACCTTTGGGCGAACTGCAGGCGAGGCGTTAGATGCCATTATCGCGCAAGTTACCCAACAATTAACGAGTACGTTGTTGGTGATTCAATACCATCAACCAGACGCATATTTTAATGCAACGCAACAAAAACATCTAGCTGGCCTTATGGAAAAGTGGCGCACCACTAGAGATTTAGGACAAATGTTGCCACCACCGCAACAATCTGAGCTAGAGACTTTAATTGAAGCAGAACTTATGGCCTCTGCTTTACGTACTCAAGCGATGTTGAATAACGTAACATTATGAATCCCCATTATCCTCAAGTTGCTTTACGCTCTTTATACCGTTGTGAGTATTGCCATGCTCCTGAATCAGTTTTTAATTTCCCCTTTGAGGTTGAACATGTTGTGCCTGTAACTCAAAATGGTGAGGATGATGAAATCAATCTGGCCTTAGCTTGCCGTTCTTGTAATGTGTACAAAAGTAATCGTCTGCAATGCCTTGACCCTGAAACTCAAACGATGGTTGCTTTATTTCATCCTCGGCAAAATTCATGGCAACAGCATTTTAGCACGAATATAGAAACGTCTGAAATAGTTGGCCTAACCGCTATTGGGCGGGCAACCATTGCTTGTTTACGAATGAATAGTCAGCCCCAACTTTTAGCCCGATAACAATGGATACGATTAGGAATTTTTCCTTAATAAACATCTATCATTGACCAAACAGTACCAAGTATAAACCATAACCCACTAAATTAAAAAATGGATTGCAGGTCAGGCGTAACCCACGCCTTATTGGTAATCCAAATGATATGTTATGCAACGCTTTGATTATATGATTTGTTCGTCCCAACTGATGCGTGTCACCTTTGTAAATGGACGGTGGCAAGGCACGATTGCCCCTGACCAACCGAGTGCCATGGACACCTGCCCCGATTTATGGGAGTTTTTACAGCATGTGGGCGGTAATGGCTGGGAATTAATTTCCGTCACCAGTGAGCCAATTCAGGGACAAAGTGGCACGTTCTCTAATTTCTATTTCAAACGGGCGCGCGTGTAATGCCATGAAACCAGATAAACGCCTTACCATCTTCATGTTTTTATGGACAATGGTGATTCTTTTTGACCTTGTTGGGACGCGCCGTTGGTATTTTGAGCTAGAAGGTGACAATATATTAGCAGGTTGGTTTCAAATTCCCCTCGCCGCCGCCGCCTTAGCCGTTCTCTGGCGACCTGCCTCATGGCCGCGCTTCATGCTGATGATAGGGCTACATGTGGTGGTGATTGGACTAAAATTACCTATTGTTTCCAATCATGCCCTCATCATTGCCTTTGCCAACCTGACCATGTTACTGGCTTGGATGGTTTGGCGTTATGGCGATATGACGAAACCTCTCTATGAGATTTTAGCCCCGTCCGTCCGCATCCAATTGCTCATTCTCTATTTTTTCGCCATATTACATAAACTTAATATTGATTTCCTCACCCCCGCCGAGAGTTGCGCCACGATTTTTTACCTCCACATCACCGAGTGGTTGCCTTTTTTGCCGAGCCAACTCGCGGGCTTCTCGGCGGTCATCGGCATTGTGGCCGAAACTGCCATTTTGCTGCTTCTCTGTTGGCCGCGAGGTCGCGTTTGGGGCATTTTAGTCGGCATGGCCTTCCATAGTATGCTCACCTTAGACCTGTACCAACATTTCTTTGATTTTTCCTCGCTCATGTTCGCTCTTTATTGGCTCTTCGTGCCAGATGATTTCCTGACCACCTTTGAAACCCGTTGGCAAAAGCTCACCTGGCGCGGCCAATGGTATCCCTTTGCCACCCCAGCCCTGTATGAAAAGGCGATTCGTTGGCTATTGGTAGGCGTGTTCATGGTAAGCATGGGCTTTGGCTTTTTCCATCAGGAGCCGCTTTGGTTTAATCTTCATTTCTACAGCCGTCAATTATTATGGTTTATTTATGGCCCCTTGCTCATCTTGATGTTCGGTCTCACCGCGCTTACTTTGCCGCGACCCTATCGTTATCAAGTCCCCTTTTTCTATTATTCGCAACCATTAAAAATGGGGCTATTCATGCTCATTCCCCTTCTGCTTATCCTCAATGGTTTTTCCCCCTATCTCGGCCTCCGCACAGGAAATGCTTTTGATATGTACAGTAATTTACGGATTGAAGGCGGGCGCAGTAATCACCTGATATTTCAACGAACGTTAGGCTTGTTCACAGATGATGTCGTTACCATTATCAGTTCCTCCGACCCATTTTTACAATCTCTCGCCGACCAACATTTAGGCTTAGTTTATTTTACCTTTAGGGATTACCTCAGCCATCACCGAAATATCGTCGTAACCTATCAACTGCAAGGTCGAAGTCGAATTTATGAATATGCCGATCTTTTCAACGCCCCATCATTATTTAAGCAGCAGCCATGGCTATTGCGTAAGTTGCTCTATTTTCGGGCAGTTGATTTAGAAAAGACTACAACACGCTGTATATTCTAATAAATCAAGTCCGTCAGTGTGTCAGCCATCAGCTAAAAACTAATAGCTGACGGCAGAATTAAGATATACTGCGCGAGGGCATAAATTAAACTTTTCTGGAGTGCAACCCTTTAGGTTTGCCCCACGATAAACGAGCAAACCTGAAGGGTTGCACTCCAATTTGTCCCCTCGCGTAGTATAACTAAAAAGCGTGTAGCCTTATTAAGGCCACACGCTTTTTGTTAGGTGGAGATGGCGAGTATCGAACTCGCGTCTACGAAAGCTAGCTACAAACGTCTACGAGTGTAGATGACGCTCAGAGTTTTATTGAGGTGTCGTTTGTCATCGAAGTTCACCTCAACGAGCCAGTTAGTCTTAGCTAGGCTTTATCGGCTTGACCTAGAGCAACCCGACTTAGTTGACGTTCTATACTCCCCTGTCGGTTAGAGTGGAGCATAAAACGAGGTTTCACTATGGAAACCATTTTTGTTACAGCTAACCTTACGCCGCGAGGGGTAAAGCGTGGTAGGAAGACCCACCGAAAGCTGGAACTTTTTCTAACACATTGTTATTGGCAATTATGTTTGTGCCTAGTTTAACGAGTTATGACAGCTCGACCCGCAGCTCGTAACCTTCCACCCCCGCATCGAATCCATTTCATCCCCAGAGGTTGACATGATTATAGCACAAGTTAATTAAAAAATCAAGCCCTAATTTTTGCAAGATAAAGCTGTCCAGAAAAGTTTTTGCCAAAACCTCACAGGTCTCAAAGACCTGTGAGGTTTAAACATAGTCAAAATTTAGCTGGATTGCTATTAGCTGGATTGCTATATTCCAGGAGGCAACGGTAAAAACATGGCGAAGCAACTTTGTTTAGCCTGACCAAACATTTCTACGTTAAAATTTCAACGCCAAGAGGCAAAGCCGCTAAAGCGCGTGAAGATAATTTCCCCCAAAGACGGCTCACCTAACTCAGTGGAGAGCATAGAGTCTAGAACTTCATCTGTAATAAAGCGTTTGGACATTAAATGACGGCGTTGGTGCAGAGCATGAGGCAGGGCGCGAAGAAAGAGGCCGTAGCCTTTGAGTGAAGCTAATGGTTGCTTATAAACTAACAGAAAATAAAGTTGCCCGTAAAGCAACGAGGCAGCATGGCGCAGGAGTAAGCGGGAGGGGATATTTTTAATGAAGGTCAGCAAACGATTACGGGTCATTAAGGTGACGTAATAACTCCCCACAACGCCCGCGCTATGCCCATAGTGTAAAATTTGGGCTTGGGGTTCATAAATATAACGATAGCCCCGTAATCGTCCCCGTAGGCCCAGGTCAATATCCTCCAGATAGCTGGTGTAATGTTCGTCAAATAAACCTACCTCCTCAAAGAAACTCCGTCGATATAAGGCTGCGCCCGCGCAAACGGAGAAGACCTCATGAGCAGTCTCATCAACCGTCGCGGGCTGTCCGTGTCCGCGTTTGGTAGCTGAACTATACCAACTTAAGCTATCGCCCGCGCTATCTAACAAATTTGGGGCTTGCATAAGGCGCATGTGTGAGGCTACCGCGCCCACGTCAGCTGGCCTACTCTCTAGGCGCGCCACTAACTGGGCTAACCAGGTGGGGGTGGCAAGGGTGTCTACATTGAGTAAAGCAATGTAATTACCCGTAGCGTGGCGAATCCCAATATTGACGGCGGCGGCAAAGCCCAGGTTATGCGGCAGGCTGATAATTTGGACGGTAGGGAAATATTGCTTAACTATGGCCGCGCCGTTATCATGCGAACCGTTATCAACGACAATGAGGTTAAAGTCAGAGTAACTTTGTTGCCGCAAACTCAGTAGGCAGGTGGGCAGCCATTTGGCGGAGTTCCAAATGGGAATGATAACCGTAATCATGGGAATTAGGAATTAGGAATTAGGAATTTTTCTAATTCCTAATTCCTAATTGTTCGTTTTTGCCGCCAAACTGACCCGTTAGGCCATGCCATATAGCAAGGGCGGTGGCGCGGGTGGTGGCGAGTTGGCCGCGTAAGATGGCTTGGAGCATGGCGGCGAGGCCGTAGGCAATCCAAAAGGCCATAAGGCGCGTTTGCTGTTGGGGGCGAAATTTGCGGATGAAGCGGAAGCGGTTGCGTAGAATGTAATAAGCGTATAGGGTTTGGCGGGCTGACCCTGCTTGGGCAGTGTCATGCTCGGCGGAGGCGGTGGGAGTTATGGCGCAGTGATAGCCAAACTGTTTGAGTCGCTCACACCAATCAGCCATTTCGCCGCTGAAAAAATAGGCTTCATCAAATAAACCCACTTCCGCTAGAGCCACGCCGCGCATTAATGCCACGGTGCCAGAAACGTAATCTACATGGTAAGGTTGGTTTGAGGTTAAGGTGTTTGGGGGGAGGTCTGTGGGGCGTAAATGGGTGTTGATATGGTGAGCTATATCGCGCCCACCTGCGGAGGTAATTTGGTTGCTATATTTGAAGAGTGGCCCGATGACTCCGAGGGAGTCTTGCTGTTCTAGCGTGTGTTGTAGCTCAATAATCGCGTCCTCCGTGACGGTGACATCGTTGTTAAGCAATAATACATGGGAAGGGCTGTTGGTGAGTATTTGGCGGAGGGCGAGATTATTGCCACCTGCAAAACCCAAATTAATGGGGCTGGCAATCAACTTTATCTGCGGAAATTGCTGGCTAATCAGGGCGACACTGTTATCATGGGAGGCGTTGTCTACGACCCAAATGTGGGGTTGCAGGGTTGACCAATGGCTCAGATTTTCGAGGCAAGCCAAGGTGGCAGCGGGGCGATTCCAATTCAGGATGACAATGGCTAATGGTGACATGAGGCTATTTTATGGAATTATAAAATTATAAAGTTATAAAATCGTGAATGATTGTGATTTATAGTAACGATTATAAGGCTCAAAGCCTTATAATCGCTTGTGTTATTTAAACTTAAATTCGGTGAAATTCATGCCGCCTGCAATATAGCTATTTTGCATGATGATGGGTGGTTGGGCCTGGTCAATGAGGTCAGTTTCTAGCAGGAAAAAACTCATAAAAACGAAGGAGTCGGTATGCGGTTTAGCGAGAGTTAACCATTGGTTGAGGTTATCCCGTTCTACCATGATGTACATTTCTCGGTTGACATATTGGATGGCGAGAATGGAGGGTAACCATTCAAAGTCGGTCAGGATGGGCTGTTTTATTTTGGCGACGGCCCTGGCGAGGGCGAGCCAATCCCGTTTGGTTTGGCGAATTTCTTGGATGCCGCGTTGTTCATAGCCGAAACCGAGGGCTAATAATAGGAGGGTGAGGCCGATTATTAGCTGTTTTTGCCACGAAGCCGTGAGGGTGTGATAAAATTGGACGATGCCAACTGAGGCGCAAATGACTAGTAAAGGGTAGAGCATGAGCAAGTAGCGCGCCCCCCATTCAGGGTTGATTAAGGTTTCGCCCTGACGTAACATGGTGGCGAGGGTGCCTAAAAAGAGGTAGCTAAAAGTGGTGTGGGTGAGCAGGTTGAAGCGAAATGAGGTTGATTTTTCTGTCCAGATGGACATGGCGAGCAGGAGGTAGGGTGCGGGTAGGAAGAAGGCATGAATGAGGCGATAACGGTCAGGTAGAAATAAAATGTAATAACTAACCAGGGCCATCAGTAAACTACTGAGTGACCATAAACCTAAACGGGTGGTAGGGGGCGTGAAAATTGCGCTGATGGCAATGAGCAAGCCCACTAAACCAAGCCATGAGAGGGGGAAAGGAACGACTGGCCCAGCATTGGCTTCATTATTAACCCAGATGTTGCGTAAGTGGGTGGGGAAGTTAAACCAAAAATTTTGGCTTTCGGCTAAACGTAAAAAAACGTCAACGGTTTCGTTGTGACGGGCGTTAATAAACCCTTGTTGCATTGACCAAGCTAATACCTGGGGTAATTCGCCTAAACTAAATAGGCTAATTATAATTACGCTAAATAAAGTAACTTTGCCAAGTTTAGACTTGATAGGGTTTAAAAACTTATCAGGTTTGGGAAAACTCTGTGGCCTCAAACCCCAGGCAACGGCCATGAGTAGCGCAAAGGCATAAAAAAACATTTCGGGGCGTAAGGCTACCGTTATGAGTAAAAAAAGAGCCACACCCAGGGTGGCGCGGCGCGGTTGTGATGGGTTGAGTTCTAGGGCTTGCCATAAGGCGGCTAAACCGAGTAGCACGACTAAGGTGTGTTCCCAAAAAAGCAAACTGTAGAAAAACATGGGCGTGGTCAGGCCAACGGCTAAAATGGCTAAAGGGCTGGCGATTTCGCTGAAAGTATGTGTGATTTTTCCAGTTAGCCAGGCGATGAGCCAGCCGCTGAGGAGGGGAATGAGATATAGCCCACTTGTGCCAAATAGATTGAAGGGGGCAATGGTCAACAAGGGAAACCATATCGGCCAATGAAATAAGACCTGCCCGTGGGCTAACGGTTTGGGGTAAATGGCATGTTGGGGGTAAAATTGATAGGTGGGGTCAAGGTATCGCCCTGGGTAGGGTGGTTGATAGACCATGCCACCTTGCCACCCTAATAAGGTTTGTAAATGCAAGAATTTTGCCCCCTCATCAGGCGACCAAAAGACGGCTTTGGGTAGGGTGTAGGCGATGAGCAAGTAGCTCAGGGCGACTAAAATGAGGGCAATAATATTCCAATAGGGACGGGTACGGTTCAACATAATGGCATAGAATAGCATTGAACCGTTAAATTGTCTATCCTATACGCTATTTTTAAAAGTAATAGCCCCTACTTTCTTGTTGATTGTCGGTGAGTAGGCTATAATTTGGAGATGTGATACAACATTTTGTCTCTAGTCAATTTGCGGCAGTCTGGTGATAGGTGGAGTCATACCGCTTGCGGTGTGAGTGCAAAGCAAGTCTTGCCACTCCCATGACCTTTGACAAGGGACAAATAACCCGTCGGGAGTAGGCTGATGCTTAACATTCTTTATGCAGAAGATGACCAGGATTGTCGTGAATTATTCTCCTTTGTCTTACAACAACGCGGACACAAGATTCACGAAGCGGTGAATGGGGCGCAGGCGGTGCAAATTATGCGCGAAGAGGCAGTTGATTTGGTCATTTTGGATACTCGAATGCCCATGATGAGTGGTTATGATGCGGCGCAAATTATTGCTCGTGAACAGCCTCAAGTGCCGATTGCGTTTTTTAGTGCTAAAGGTATGCATTTAGAAATCACTCAGGCTTTTGCTTGTAGTGAGCATGTGGTTGATTATTTGGTTAAGCCAGTGTTGCCAAATCAGCTGGTAATTTGGGTTGAAAGTACCTTGCAAGGGTGTCTTAATCGGGGCATGGCTGATATACGAGAAGAAAATATGGCGCGTGAATTAGTTGCCGCTGGGTAAATATGGAGTGACTGTGGGGAATATTCGGACTGCCCTAGAACTTGCGTTAGGGACATTGACAAATGAAGTGCTAGATGTGCTGACCAAACAGGTAGCGATTCGGACGTATGAAGCGGGGTCGATTATCTGTGTTGAAGGTGAATTTGAGCCAATTTTTTATGTGATTCTAGAGGGTCAGGTGGCCTTTACGAAGAAAATGGGCGAGGGCGACCAACTCTTGGGCATTAAAACCCAGGGCGAGTTTTTTGGTGAATTGGCTGTCCTTGACCATGCGCCCCGCGCCGCGACGGTTCATGCAATTTCAGATTGTGAACTGATAGAAATTCATGAGACCGTGTTAGAGGAAATTTTAACCAGTAGCCCTTCGGTTTCGCGTACGATTATGAAAGGTATCATTCGCAGTGTGCGTGATACCGACCGTATCACCATTGCCGAATTACAGTTAAAAAATAATGAATTGGCTAAAACGCTGGAAAATCTGAAAACAGCGCAAGGGGAGTTGTTGCGGCGAGAACGGTTTGAGCGTGATTTAGAAATTGCCTCGCAGGTGCATAAAAGTATTTTGCCGCTGTCCTTTCCTAAAGTGCCAGGCTTTGAGTTTGATTCCAAGGCGCGCCCGGCGCGGGAAGTGGGCGGTGATTTATATGATGTCATGGAAATTAGTGACAATCATATTGGCATTGTGATGGCGGATGCTTCGGGTAAAAGTGTGCAAGCAGCCATTTATATGGCGGTGGTGCGGGCGTTATTTGTGAGCGAAACCCGTCATAAAGTGTCACCTAGTGAAACGGTTTATGATATTCATGACCTTTTAATGAAGGTCTCTACGGGCGATATGTTTGTGACGGCTTTTTACGCGACCATTAACGTGGAGACGCGGTTGATGCGCTATATTCGTGGCGGCCATGACCGTCCCGTTTATTATCATGCGGCGACAAATGAACTTAAATTACTGGATGTTCCAGGTCGTTTTTTGGGCATGTTGCCCAATTTTATGGTTGAAGAAAGTAGTTTAATCTTTGAAGTAGGCGACCTTTTGGTTTGTTATAGTGATGGGGTCACTGATGCGACCCGCCCTGGTGGTGAAATGTATGGCATTGAACGCCTCCAAAAAGTAATATATGATAACCGTCATCAAGCCGCGAAAGAGCTAACGAAACTCATTGTGCAAGATATTGATAATTTTCGGGAAGGTGAAGACCAACCTGACGATTTAACTTTATTAGTTATTCGTTCGATTAATAAATAATTAGTTAGTCATCAGCTGACTCAAAGTCACCTGATGACTAAGCTAAAATTGTGTAGTATTATGAATTGGTATGACCAACAAACTCGCCGTACTCGCCGCCCCCGTCGCATTGAAGAAGTTCAATCGGCGGAAATCGGCTTTCCCATTGTTTGGGTTTTAATTGGGGCTTTATCTGCCATGTTAATCATTGGCCTCGTTGGTTTGGGCGCGTTGAATATTCTACGCCGCCAAGCCATTACGCCCACGCCGCCCACCATTGCCAACTTAGCCCCAACTCAGCCCATTGCTGACGGAGGCGCTGCGCCCATTGACCCCGCCGCGTCACCCACCATTCCGCCCGTGGTCACCTTACCACCAACCGTTACGCCCGTGCCATCTGATACGCCCATTCCGCAACCGCCCGCCAGAATCTCCAAAAATGGCTTTGCTATTATTATTAATACAGACGGCTCAGGGGTGAGTTTACGCGGCGGCCCTGGGACGAATAATGACCGTTTGGGCGTGGTGGGGGAAGGGGATGTGGTGGAAGTGATTGATGATTACCAAGTTTCAGAAAACCGTGATGATGCCATTGAACACCCGATTTGGTGGCATGTTAAAGCCCCTGATGGGCAAGATGGTTGGGTGTCTGAACGATTTTTGCAACCGAGTTTAACCCCTAAAGCGAAGATTCAATAAACAAATTCCAGCAGGAGTGTCAAAATTTTATTTTGACAGGCGAAAATGAAATTTTCGCACTCCTGAAGCGAAAGAGCATAATTTGTTAGGGAGGTGAATCATGTTAACCGCAACCGCCGAAGTAGATTACGAACTCATTAGGGTTACGCCCTCGCTTGTTTCCATACGCCCCAATATTGACCATATCATAACAGAGGATGACGAACCTGTGGATAATATGTTTTCGGCCAAGCAGCAACGATTACTGGTTGAGCCGTTATATAGTGCTTGGCAAAGCAACCGACCTTTTTTGGCCGATGCCAATGTGGGTATTTTTTATAATATTCATCAAAACCCGCTAGTTCCTGATGTGTTTCTCAGTTTGGGAGTTCATCCACCTGCGGATTGGTGGGCGAAATATGGACGCTCTTATTTTCTGTGGGAATTTGGAAAATCACCTGAAGTGGTCATTGAAATCGTTTCTAATAAAAAGGGTGGTGAGGCCGTCACCAAACTGCAACAATATGCTAACATGGGTGTGGCTTATTACGCTATTTTTGACCCATTGCGACAGATTCAGCCTGACCTGTTGCGCCTCTATCAACTGAATGCGGGACGTTATCGGCGCATGTCCAAAAATTGGTTAAGTTCAGTGGGGTTAGGCTTAATGTTGTGGCCAGGCGTATATGAGGATGGGCAGGCCACTTGGTTACGATGGTGTGACCAAATGGGTAAACCTATTCCCACAGGCGCAGAATTGGTGTTGCATACAACTCAGTTATTAGAGGAAGAACGCCAACGGGCCGAACAAGAACATCAACGCGCTAACCAAGCCGAGCAACAATTAGCACAACTAATGAAACAATTACAAGCCCTGGGCGTTGACCCTAATACGTTGACGAAAGGATAGTTTCAATTTATGACCAATATCGCTGAATTACGTAAACAAATTAATTATCACCTTTATCGTTATTATGCGTTAGATGACCCCATTATCAGTGATGCGGAATTTGACCAACTCATGCAAACCTTGCGTGACCTGGAAGCGCAGAATCCTGAACTTATCACCCCCGATTCGCCGACTCAGCGCGTGGGGGCAGAGCCGTTAGAAAGTTTTGATAAGGTGACACATGTGGTCGCCATGACGAGTTTAGCCAATGCCTTTAATGATGAGGACATGCGAAATTGGTTGGGCAGAATAGAACGCCGTCTGCCGACGTGGTATCCGCGCGATGCCGTGGAGTTTGTGGTTGAGCCGAAAATTGATGGCCTCGCAGTGGCGATTGTGTATGAGCAAGGGTTACTCAAGCAGGGCGCGACACGCGGCAATGGCCTTGTTGGTGAAAATATTACGGCAAATGTCCGCACCATAAAATCTGTGCCATTACGTATTCCTGCAACCCCTGATGGCCCACCACCGCCCACCCGCATTGAAATACGGGGCGAAGTTTACATGCCCATCAAAGAATTTAACCGTTATAATCAGCAACAATTAGACCTCGGTGAGCGCGTTTTTGCTAATCCCCGTAATGCGGCGGCGGGTTCATTGCGGCAGTTGGACAGCCGCGAAACTGCTTCCCGTCCGCTTGCCATGTTTGGTTATGGGGTGGGTTATATTGAAGGCGCGGAGTTGCAGACCCATTGGGACGCGTTAGAGTATCTTAAGGCCGTCGGCTTTCCCGTCAATCCTGATATTATTCGCACTAAAAATTTTGATGAAGTGTTAGAGTTTATCCGTCAATGGATGGATAAACGGGACGAGTTGGGCTATGATGCTGATGGTGCGGTGATTAAGATAAATGACCTCACTTTGCAGAAATATTTGGGCTTAGTGGGAAATGCCCCGCGTTGGGCAATTGCCTATAAATTTCCCGCCCGTGAAGCCACCACCAAATTACTCGAAATTCGTTGTAATGTAGGGCGGACAGGGCAAGTTACGCCGTATGCCGTGCTAGAGGCGGTCAATATTGGCGGTGTAACAGTTCGTCAGGCAACGCTGCATAACTTTGAGGATTTAGCTAAAAAAGATATTCGGCCAGGGGATACGGTGCTGCTTAAACGGGCGGGGGATGTGATTCCGCAGGTGGTTAAGCCGATTTTAGAGGCGCGGGCCGCTGACTCCATGCCCTATCAACCGCCCACTCATTGCCCCGATTGCCATGAAGCTCTCAGCCATTTTGGGGAGGAGGTTGCGTTATTTTGTATCAATGCGGCTTGCCCCGCACAATTAGTGCGCCAACTTGAATATTTTGTCTCCCGCCCCGCTTTGAATATTGAGGGTTTTGGGGTTAAAATTAGCGAACAGGTGGCGCAGGCGGGCTTGATTCATGATGTGGCCGATATTTACACTTTAACCAAAACGCAGTTGCTTTCGTTAGAAGGGTTTGCCGAGAAAAAAGCCGATAAAATTTTAGCCATGATTGACGAAAGTAAACATCAGCCCTTTGACCGCGTCTTAACGGGGTTAGGGATTCGTTATGTGGGCAGTGTAGTGGCGGCGTTTATTGCCCATGCTTTTGCCGATATTCAGGCTTTGCAGCAGGCGACTCAACCCGAATTGGAGCAGATTAACGGTATTGGCCCACGTATCGCTGAGTCAATTGTGGACTGGTTTAGCCGTCCCGCTAATCGTACGCTGGTGCAAAAATTGCGTCAGGCAGGGGTCACGTTAAGTAGCTCTAAAGTTGAGCCAACCGCGCCCCAAACATTGGCTAACTTAACTTTTGTAATCACTGGCACTTTGCCCACCTGGGGTCGGGAGGAAGCGGCGGCTTTCATTCAAGACCATGGCGGTAAAGTAACGGGAACTGTCTCTAAGAAAACGGATTATTTAGTGGCAGGTGAGGCGGCAGGCAGTAAGTTAGAAAAAGCTCAAACCTTAAATATTCCCATTATAGATGAAGCAGGATTAAAAAAACTCGCGACAGAATAATTAATTATGGAACAAAACAGCTATTTTCCTCGTGTTGTTATCACTGGCCTAGGGGCCGTGACTCCCGTAGGTAACGATGTTGTAACTTTTTGGGAGAATATGAAGCGTGGCGTATCAGGGGCGGGTAAAATTAGCCATTTTGATGCCACCGATTTTTCATCACAGATTGCCTGTGAAGTCAAGGATTTTGACCCTGCTCAATGGGTTGACCATAAAACGGCTAAACGATTGGCTCGCTCAACCCATTTTTCAATTGCTACGGCACGGCAGGCATTACAAGATGCCCATTTTGAAATAACGCCTGAAAATTCATCACGCGTGGGCGTGGTAATTAACACTGGCGGTGGCGGAGTCAATGCGATGGAGGAGGCTACGCTCAAATTGCATGAGAAGGGGCCGCGTTCCATCTCGGCTTTTTTAGTTACCAATATTATGGCTAATGCCGCCTCATGTTCGGTTTCGTTAGAGTTAGGCACCAGCGGCCCACTGAATACCTCCACGTTGGCTTGTGCCAGTGGCAATTATGCACTACTAGACGCGTACCACATGTTACGCCGAGGTGAGGCCGAGGTGATGATTGCGGGTGGCACGGAGGCTTTGATTTCGCCGTTAATTGTGGCTGCGTTTGCTCAGATAAAAGCGTTATCTACTCGTAATAATAGTCCGACCCAAGCCAGTCGCCCCTTTGATAAAGAGCGTGATGGCTTTGTTTTTGGTGAGGCTGCCGTAACCTTTATTTTAGAGACGGAAGCGCATGCCAAAGCGCGCGGCGCGCCTATCTATGCCGAAGTTTTGGGCGGACGGTTGACTTCTGATTCGTATCACCTCACTGCGCCTCGCCCTGACGGGCAAGGTGTGGTGGCGGCTTTGCAAGGTGCGCTGGTGAGTAGTGGCAAATCATTACAGGATGTTGATGCTATTTTCGCCCATGGTACGAGTACGCCATTGGGGGATGTGGCGGAAACGATGGCGATTAAACGAGTCTTTGGCGAGCAGGCGTATAAAATTCCCATTACGGGGACAAAATCCCAAGTGGGTCATACCATTGGTGCGGCGGGAGCAATTTCCGCTTTGGCGGCGGTCATGGCGATTAATGAAGGGATTATTTGCCCCACCATTAACTATGAAACGCTTGACCCTGAATGTGACTTGGATTATGTGCCAAATGAAGCTCGCCCATGTGAAATTAAGACCGCTTTGGTGAATGCCTTTGGCTTTGGTGGGCAGAATGTGGTGTTGGTTATTGGGAAATATCAGCCTTAAATAGTGAAGCAGGAGTGCGAACCTTTAGGTTTGCGTGTTTTTTGTGCCGCAAACCTGAAGGTTTGCACTCCTTAATGTTGGCAATAAAATGAAAATTCTAAACGCTCATGCAACCATTTCGCGGCGTGAAGCTCTGAAACTATTGGCTTCTACAGGTGGCATTGCGGCTGCCTCGGCTTTATTTAGCCAACAATGGCCCTGGCTGGTGGCGAAAGCCAATTTGCAAACGATGCAGACGACAGATATTCAAATAACTGACAGTGGTTTTCAACCTACCACCGTAACGATTTCTGTCGGCGGAACAGTGAAATGGGTCAATAAAACTACCACGACCTATACCTTACAAATCATTCCACAAGTTTATCATAAAACCTTTTTGCCTATCATTATGGGCAAGGCTCCCGCAAGCAAAAATCTATCAATCTCCTCAACCGTTGCTCCGCAACAAGCCACCTCAATTCAACAAGTGCTATTGCCTAACGGCGAATTTTCTTATACCTTTGAGGCTTGGGGACATCATGATTTTTCCTTGCTAGAAAAACCAGATTTCAAAGGGCAGGTTATCGTCCCCCAAGCTAATTTTACCGCAGGCAACTATCTTATTAGCGTAAGTAATCCAAATAAATTTCAAGTGGCTTATAAAGAAGAGCCAGGCTGGATTATCGCGGCTGACCCTAATACCATTGTGCGTTCCATGGGGCCTGTTTATGGCGTGGATTGGATTGAGGGCGCGCCCTGGCGTAATGTTCCGCGTAATTTTACTGCCTCCCGCCAAGCCCCCTGGCCGAAAATTACAAAAATAACCTTGCAAGTCAATTTTGGCCCTAGCCCAAACGCGCCTGCTCCTGGCACGGCTTTATGGTGCTATGTGGCGAGTGGCGGGCAGGGCGGTGAATATGTGGTGGAGAGTCAACTGGTTCTTAATAACCGTCTCATTGTGGGGACAATAACCATTGATTTACCTACGATTGGCTCAGGCTTTAGTCCTTATTATTTCTCGTTGGCCTTCAAAAATCGCATTATTACAACGGTGGGTGGGCAAAGTGTGGACACGGCTAACTTTGTCGTACCTGGAATACGGGGCTATAGTGGCATGGCGTAAACCAAGCTATTATAAGGTTGTCAACCTTATAATAGCTGAGGGAACAATTTGGAAATTCTCAGCTTTTAGCGTATAATCTCGGTTTCATGCGTAAACATCAATCTACCGACAAAACTCATTTTGATTTACAATTTAATGTGGCTCAATTGCTCAAGGATGGCGTAGGCAGTTTTCGTCATTATGACCTGACGGTTGAATCCATTGGGACTTTAGATGCTGAAAGTGACATGATTTCGCCAATGTCTGGCCCAGTTAAACTTGTTTGTACCGGACGCACGATTTTTGTTACAGGTACACTCAAAGCCACCGTTGAGAAAAGTTGTGGGCGTTGTCTTGCCCCTTTTAACGCCGAGGTGGTGATAGAACTGGAAGAGGAATTTTTTCCTTCGATTGACATTCATAGTGGCCACCATTTACCCAATGAGGCCGATGTTGATGAAATCAATTTGATAGATGAGCAGCATATTTTGAATTTGCATGAAGTTGTGCGTCAAGAATTTGTATTAAGTGGCGAAATATTTCGCTATTGTAAAGCGGATTGTTTAGGCTTATGCCCTGTTTGTGGGCGCGACCGTAACACCGACCCCTGTGATTGTCAAAAGCAAAACATTGACTCACGTTGGACGAATTTATTAACTTTGAGTAATAACTAAACAACTACAGCGAATAAATGAAGGCAACGAATAAAATTTGTGCCATTCGTTTATTTCATCAATTCGTTGTAGTATTTGTAACTAAAGAAAGGATGAACTAAAATGGGTGCATTACCAAAACGTAAAGTATCTCGTCTTCGTCGTGACCGCCGCCGCGCGCATTATTTACGACTCGACAAACCAAGTTTATTACATTGTGCCAAATGTGGCAAACCGCATTTATCGCATCATGTTTGCCCACATTGTGGTACGTATAAAGGGCGACAAGTTATTGAAATTAAAGAGAAGAAGAAGAACGAGTAATTGGTTAGTGTTAAATACAGACTTCACAGGTTTTTAAAAACCTGTGAGGTCTGGCCTAACCCAAAACGAGTTAACTAAACTCTAGCCGTGGCGATAAGCACGGCTCTTATTTTGCCCAAATTCAGTCATGTTTTTATCATCCATGGTGCGCCGACCTCTTGTCGGCGGTAGCCAGCAAGACGCTGACGCACCATTTAGAAAACATACTCTAAATTATTGCTTTGTTCATTTAATTTTTGTAGTATCCGAACAGACAGGAGTGTCTGTTTTACCCCTGGTAGGTCGGACATTCCTGTCTGACCATATACCAAAAACTAAATGAACAGTGTACTATAATGACAAATCAAGTTGCTTTTATCTTTCCTGGTCAGGGGTCACAAGAGGTAGGCATGGGGCAGGCTTGGGTTGAAAAATACCCTGTCGCCCGCGCCATGTTTGCTCAAGCCGATGACTTGTTAGATTTTCCACTAAGTCGCCTCTGCTTTGAGGGGCCAGAATCAGAGCTAAATGATACCATTAATACCCAAGTTGCCATTTTTGTCACCAGTATGGTGGTCTTGGCCGTGTTAAGAGAGGCTGGTTATCAACCTGCTAATAGCTATCACTATGTTGCAGGGCATAGCCTGGGTGAATATTCGGCGTATGTGGCCGCGGGGGTGTTGGATTTTGCCGATGGGGTACGTCTAGTGCGTGAGCGTGGTCGGCTGATGAAGCAAGCAGGGGAATTAAACCCTGGTGGTATGGCCGCAATTCTCAAGCTGAGTAATGAAGTGGTACAGGATATTTGCCAGCAGGTGGTGGCGGCGGGGCATGGAATAGTGCAAGTGGCGAATTATAACGCCCCCGACCAAATCGTTATTTCGGGACATAACGCGGCGGTAGAGCAAGCCATTGTCTTGGCGCAACAGGCTAAAGCCCGTAAGATTGTGAAATTACCCGTCAGTATTGCCACTCATTCCCCATTGATGGAGGTTATAGTGGCGGAATTTCAGCAAACTATCCAAAATACGCCCCTTAACTTGCCAGAAATCCCAATTGTCGCTAACATAACCGCTAAACAAATGACAACTTTGGCCGAGATTCAGGCAGAAATGGCGGGGCAATTAATCGCTTCAGTCCGTTGGAGTGACTCCATTCAATATTTAATTAGCCAGGGCGTGACTCATTTTGTGGAAATTGGGCCGAAAAAAGTGCTGACCAGTTTACTGAAGGTTATTAATAAAGAAGTGGTCGGCTACTCGGTGCAAACGCCTGATGATATGGCAAAGTTATTAGAATTAAGACGGGCTTGACTTGAACAGGAGTGCGAAAGTTTTACTTTCGCTGGTCAAAATAAAATTTTGACACTCCTGTTACAATTTAAAAATAACCTTAATGTTTCAATTAAACGATAAAGTTGCTATTGTTACAGGTAGTTCCAGAGGCATTGGCGCGGCCATTGCCCAAACGTTAGCGCGGCAAGGGGCGAAAGTGGTGATAAATCACCGTAATAGCCCAGCTGAGGCCGAGTCCGTTGCGATGGTCATTCAAGCCGCAGGCGGTGAGGCGTTGGTAGTGCAAGCCGATGTCAGCCAAAGTAATGAAGCGCAAGCCCTGATTAAGGCCACGTTAGATAAATTTGGGCAAATTGACATTTTGGTTAATAACGCGGGGGTCACGCGCGATACCATGATAATGACCATGAAAGAGGCAGATTGGGATTTGGTGTTGCAAACCAACCTAACGAGTGCCTATCATTGCAGTAAAGCCGCCATTCGTCCCATGCTTAAGAAACGGCAAGGGCGGATTATTAACATCACTTCGGTGGTGGGTTTGGCGGGGCAGGCGGGGCAAAGTAATTATGCCGCTTCGAAAGCGGGGTTAATTGGCCTGACCAAATCGTTAGCCCGTGAAATTGGCTCTCGTAATATTACGGTTAATGCCGTTGCGCCAGGCTTCATTCCCACTGCCATGACCGAAACGTTGCCGAAAACCACCCTTGAAGCGGTCATAAGTAATACGCCGTTAGGACGATTGGGCAGCGTGGAAGATGTAGCTCATGCCGTTTTATTTTTGGCCTCAGATGAAGCGGCCTTCATTACGGGACAAGTATTATCGGTTGACGGTGGTTTGGTGATGCAGTAGCTGGATATAAAACATGCCTTTTGGAGTGCAAACCTTTAGGTTTGCTTATAATTTGTGGCGCAAACCTAAAGGTTTGTATTTTTAAATGAAAGTCTGATTGAGTATCAATGAACATTTACATTTTAATGACTATAGGGGGAACGCAATTATGAAACCTCGACGGCATGCCCGCATGGTGGTATTACAAGCACTTTATGCCCTTGATTACACCAATCAAGACATGGCAACCGCCCTACAAGCGCGATTGGATGAAGACTCATTGCCTGAAACGAGTGAGGAGTTTGCCTGGTCGTTGGCTAACGGCATTGCGGCGCAACTGACTTATCTGGATGATGTGGTGGTAGAATTAGCTCCCGAATGGCCGTTAGCCCAAATTTCGCCCATAGACCGTAATGTTCTTCGGATCGCGGTGTATGAGTTGTTATTTGAACCTGATGTTCCCCCTAAAGTTGCTATAAATGAAGCAGTTGAATTGGCTAAACAATTCGGTAGTGAAAGTTCCCCTCGCTTTGTGAATGGGGTATTAGGGAGCGTTGTCTCTCAAAGTCGCTCACATCTGCCTGAGTTAATGGCTGTACCTGCGTAGATTTACGATTTTTGGTTTTAATTCAAACTATTTTTGCAATGAATTAAACGAATTTTACGAATTAAAAACAACTTTATTTGTTTAATTTGCGAAATTTATTGTTTAAGTTTTGTGAACTAAAATCTAAATCGCAAATCATTAAATCACCTTTATGGATGGTATTTTTGGTGTTGGTTTACCAGAATTAATATTTATTTTTGTTATCGCCCTCATGGTGTTTGGGCCAAAACGGTTGCCCGAAATTGCGGCGCAATTAGGGCGACAAGTGGCGCGCATCCAGCAGATGTCGCAATCCATTCGAGCTGAATGGCAAAGCGAATTGAACATGGCGAATGAATTGAAACAAGAAGCTCAAGCCGAGTTTCAAAAAGCCACGCAAATTATGCCCCCCAACCCCAACCAAATCACCAATGAGATTAAATCTCAGGTTCAAAGTACCTTTTTGACCAAACCCCCCTCAACTCCTCCTATTCCTAATAATTACAACCCCGCCCCTAGCGAGATACCCCATGAGTAGCACCCATTCTCTGCCCGATTCCGCCCACCAAGCAGGTCAAATGCACCTCATGGATCATTTGGAAGAGTTACGTGACCGTGTCGTTAAATCGGCCATTGCCGTACTCGTTTGCACCCTTATTACCGCCACGTTTACGACCCAAATTATTGAAATATTGCTTAAGCCATATGGCTCTAAAATGCTTATCTTGCACCCCACCGAGGGACTGACCATTTATTTTTGGGTAGCTTTTTCCTTTGGTGTGGCGTTATCGTTACCTTTTCTGCTCTATCAATTCATCATGTTCATCTTGCCTGGGTTAGAATCCCATGAAAAGCGATACATTTTTTGGGGTGTGCCAGCCGCTGCTTTATTATTTCTAATTGGGGTAACATTTGCGTGGGAGATTATGCTGCCCACGGCGATTGGTTTCCTGAGTACGTGGCAACCTGAAATTTTCACGCAGCAATGGCAGGCTAATGAATATATTCCTTTTGTCACCTCACTCCTATTATGGCTAGGGCTGAGTTTTGAAACACCGTTAATTATCTTTATCATGGCTAAACTTGGCCTGGTAACTCCTCAATTCCTTATCAAACAATGGCGTTTTGCGGTCGTGCTTATTGCCATTCTCGCCGCATTTATTACGCCAACGATTGACCCGCTTAACATGTTTCTGGTCATGATTCCGCTTTTGCTACTTTATGGGATTAGTATTCTACTCTCATTTTTAGCTTGAGGTTGACCACTGACGATAAGCCTGTGAACGCAGACGATCACCCTAACCAAAATTATTTTCTTTTGGCGCAACTTAATCCCCCCGTAAGTCGCTTTGAATCATTTCGATTCAAGTTTAATTTCCCCTGTCACTCTCTTAATTTTATAACAACACGTCTTATTGCGTGTTTCGTATTATTTAGCAACTATCGCCAGACCTCACAGGTTTTCACTTGTCCCCGAAAGGGGAAAACCTGTGAGGTCTATTATGTTTTGTTGTTGCAGAATAATCCGCAATACGTAATATTCAGTAAAGGATAACCACGATGTTAATCACCCATGGCACAGTATTAACTTTTGGCAATGACAAGCAGGTGCTACCCGATGGCGCAGTTTATTACGAAGGCGATACTATTATCGAAGTGGGGCGCACCGCCGAGTTGGTCAAAAAATATCCCACCGCCGAAACCTTAGATGCCAAAGGCAAAATTATCATGCCTGGCATGGTCTGCGGTCACACCCATTTTTATGGCTCATTTGCTAGAGGCATGGCGATTCCTGGGCAGCCGCCTGAGAATTTCATGCAGGTTTTAGAACGATTATGGTGGAAAATTGACCGCGCCCTCACCCTAGAGGATAGCAAATATAGCGCGCTCGTCGCCTTAGTGGATGCCATTCGGCATGGCACCACCACCCTCATTGACCACCATGCCAGCCCCACCCACATTGACGGCTCACTTGATGCGTTGGCCGAAGCGGTCACGCAATCGGGGCTGCGGGTTGGGTTATGTTACGAAGTCACTGACCGTAATGGGGCGGCGGGGGCGCAAGCAGGTATTAACGAAAATGTCCGCTTCATTAAGAAACTCCATGCCAGCCCTAACCCAAAATTGGGCGCGACCTTTGGCCTCCATGCGTCCTTCACTGTCAGCACCCAAACCTTACAAGCCTGTAAAGATGCGGCGCGCGGCCTGAGCAGTGGCTATCATATCCATGTGGCCGAGGATAAAGCTGACCAGCAAAATAGTTTGCAACTTTATAATAAACGGGTGGGTGAACGCTTGCAAGATGAGGGGATTCTCGGCCCGAAAACGTTGGTGGCGCATGCCATTCATGTGGACGCGTTTGAGTTGCAAGCCTTCAAGCAGACCAAAACCAAAATCAGCCACCAACCCCGAAGCAACATGAATAATGCTGTCGGCGTGGCGCAGGTGGAAAAATTGTTGGATAAAGGTATTACGGTAGGTTTAGGAAATGATGGCTTTACCAACAACATGTTCACCGAAATTCACACCGCCTATCTGCTCCATAAAAATGCCCAGGGCGACCCGCGCGCCCTGAATGGCAGTCGTTTAATAGACATGGCCTTCAATAATAATGCCGCCATTGCCGAAATTTTCTTTCCCAAGTCCGTTGGCAGCCTCGCCCCTGGCGCGTTTGCCGATATTATTTTGCTAGATTACTACCCGTTTACACCCTTAACCGATGGTAATTATCCATGGCAACTGATTTTTGGCATGGACGGCAGCCAAGTGACCCACACCATTTGCGGCGGGCAAATGCTCATGCAAGACCGCCAATTGCTGACGTTAGATGAACAGGCCATTGCCGCGCATGCCCTAGAGTTAGCCCCCGCCATTTGGCGGCGAGTGAATGAAATGTAGATTTATATAATGGAGTCCAAAGCCGTAGGCTTTGTTTAACTGCTCAAAGCCTACGGCTTTGGACTCCATAGGCCAATATTAACTCTAAAATGGTAAAACAGCCCTTTAGTTTGCCGAATAAAAGTTACACTTTCTACGATTATTTTGAAATGAAGGCCGAAGTTCAAGATATTTTAGCCTTTTTTGGCTACTCATTTGAGGTGGTTGAATATCATTTTCCACAAAAGGTACATAAATTACCCTATCTAACAGAATTGCAAGCCCGTCTCAAGCGGAGTTTGCCGTTTGTTATTTTAACGACTGAGGCCGCGCGCCGCGAATTTCTCATTGCGCCTGTCTTACAAGAAATATTACCTGAAACACACGCTAAAGTGCGAACCGAGTATCCGATTGAAGTGAATAATTATCTTAAGGGAACGTTAGATTACTATTTGCAAGGCCAACATAATATTCTGGTTATTGAGGCTAAACAAGGGGATTTATTGCATGGCTTTACCCAACTCGCCGTTGAATTGGTTGCCCTTGACCAATGGTTAGAACCCAGTGGCGATTTACTTTACGGCGCAGTCACTATGGGCGAAGTGTGGCGATTTGGGCTGTTAGACCGTCAGCAAAAACGGGTCAT
>JFJP01037696.1_pt1 | contig 26191 bp, 9 predicted proteins | sample 431651 | NCBI WGS metagenome assembly JFJP01 (sample SAMN02602958, study PRJNA72255) | Microbial mat metagenome, whole genome shotgun sequencing project. | biome: fresh water; feature: sink hole; material: water; isolation source: purple microbial (photo- and chemosynthetic) mats found in...
TACCATCTCTTGCAGGCATTTTTGAATTGTCAACATCTATACCCAACTCAATATTATCAGATAAATAGAAGGTTCCTGTTTTAACCTTAATATCATCCTTAATACTTGCCTGGAAGTATAAATTCTTAGCATCCCAGGTTGTTTTGAATGAGCCGCTGAAATCATTTGTTCCTGTTAAATTAGCGTCACCATAATTTACAAGTGCAACCGGAATAGAAGTTATATTTGCCCAGTCTCCTATATCACCGTCAATTATCATTGTATTTTGAATAGCCTGAGAAGAAATATCAGTAACCAATGGGCTGCCGGTCAGAGTGGCAGTTCCCCAGGTTGATGGATTAGAGCCACCTGCAGTTGCACTCGCCCACATAAGTTTGGTTCGGTCTCCACCTCTATCGAATGTTGAATCCTGATCACAGAAATAAGCATTAAAACCAATTGTTGTTCCATCACCTATCACAACTGGAGAAGTGTTTTTCATCTGAATGGAATCCCAGGGGATAGACAGTTCAACAATATAACCACCGCTTACTTCCTTTTGTTTAATTTCCATGCCCTTCATACCATCTTTCGACGTTGCTGTCCAGGGGTAATTACCTAAAGTATTATTCCCAACAGCCGAATTAACCAGCACAGTGTCTCGGTTGATACGTATAGTGATATCATCAACACCATCTAAAGCTGTACCTTTTGAATTATTAACATCAAGCCATAATTCAAGATTATCCATTAAATAAAACGTACCTGTCTTAACCTTGATATCATCTTTAATGTCAGCATACAGATAGAATTTTTTACTATCCCAGGCAGTTTTAAAGGTGACACTAAAATCAGCAGCATTCTGATAAAGCGGAGCAGTACCTCCGGCAGTAAAAATTTTTGCCGTATCAGAAGGAATACCCCACCAATCGGTTGGGTCTGCGTCAATAACCATTACGCTGGTTGTTGGCTTTGTAATAGTACTAAGCTGTGCATGCGTTTGCAAAACAGGAAATATTACAAGTAGCGCAAACCACAAGAATGATTTACATAAAAATTTGTACTTTTTTTTCATTGTTTTTGGTTTTAATTAATAATAAAAGAAGAAACTAAAGATGTTTATAAATCAGTTGATCAAATTTCTACTGAGATTCAATAATAAATTTTCGGTATGTTTTCATCCCATTCCTGTCAACGCCAATGAAATAAATCCCGGCTTTTAAACCGGAAACACTTATATTCAGCGTATTTTTCCCTTCGATGTATTCCATTTCAGATGTATAAACTGCTCTCATTAATTCGTCATAAAGCACAATCCTTCCTATACCTGTAGTATTTGAATAAGCGTCCACAAAAATTTCGTCCCTGGCCGGGTTCGGATATACTAATAGTTTTTGCAGGTTTGCCTGGACATTCAGCACGGAGACAGGTATTTCAAGAACCTTTATGTTCACGGTGTCGGAGAATGTATTGTATTTTGCAATAACCATCACATCTTCTGATACAGCTGTTGCACTGTATTTTCCAGCTGTTGACACCTGCCCTCCCCCTGAAACCTGGAAAGTAAGTACAGGCTGAATGCGCATTGCGTTTCCTTCCTGATCGCAGGCTATGGCAGTCAATTGTAATGTTTGCCCAATAAACAGAGATGTGTCCGGGGTAATTATTTTTACAGAAGTAACTGACTGGGGAATATCAATTACATAGGTTCTCGTATTTGTAATATTTCCTGAAGTTCCTTTAAGCATGACAGGATATTTTCCTGCATGAGCCGTGTTGTCAGCAGTTATGGAAAGGGAAAAACTTTCGTTTGGATTTACTTTAGTTACCGGCAGATTCACAGTAATACCTTCAGGAAGTGATCCAAGCTCCAGATTTACTTCACCTGTAAAGCCGCAAAAAGGTAATACCTGAACGGGAAAAGTCCAGCTGGCAGGTTTTCCATAATCTGTTCTCAGAAAAAATGCTGAATCAGAAATAACAAACTCTGGCTTTAGCTTGCCTGCACCAGCCTCCCATTTTGGCATTCCCGATTCATAACAACCGATATCAGGTTTGCTTCCTGAAATCTCATCCATGAAGGGCAGCCATTCACCCTGGTCAATAGCTTTTGAATCAGACTTCAGACTGAAATCAAAAACATCTGAATTTGTAAAGATGGATGTATAGTCTGCGGCAGAAAGTACTGGCAGATTCGATAATGCCCAAGGGGTGCTGAGATTTTCCTTTATCGTTTTGGTGGAAATGTTGTTCTGAACATTAAATTCGGGACCAAAATTTCCAACGCCATTTTGTATCCCGGGTTTAGTTGGGAGGTCAGAAAGAGTTGTATTATTAAGGACAAGTATGGGCCCATTTATTAGATCCGACCTGTAGTTGAGTTGAATAGGCCTGTCTATATTCCACATCAGGTTATGATCTATTATCACTCCCCCGCCAAAATCGATATAGATCCCGATGGTTAGAAAATTAGTTGAATTATATATTATGTTATGATCCCAACGTGCCAGGTTTCCATCAACTCCAAAAACATCGAGTCCCCCGCTGTCATGTGTTTTAAGCATGAAATCATAAATTACGTTATGGTGGATCCTTGCTTTTCCGGGAACACTTTTATTCGAATTATCATTTCTTTCAATGCTAAATGCCTGCTGGGGAGTATTATAAACGGTGTTATAGGCTATTTCCTGGTCTTGTCCGAATAAATTCCTGCTACCAGTATTTATAACTCCGGTTTCAGTACAGGTATAGTTGCAGTCGGAAGCTATATTGTTAAGAACTTTGTTGTTTTTCCCCATAACACATATTGCGGCAGCAGCGCTGTAGCGGATGTCACAATTTTGAATTGTGCTGTTAATCCCGCTGAGAATAATTCCTGACTTTGAATCCCACTGAACCTGGTAATCTCCGGACTGGTCGGTAAAATGAGTAACATATTTTGCGCTTATACCGTCAATAAGATTATTACTTGCATTGTTTGCTGCATCAGTTCTTGTCAAGGCATTCAGATCGGTAGTTATTGAATTTGCAAAAAGATTAAAGCCTATGATAGAAGTATTGCCAAATGTTATTTTCAGGGGATCGGGTGAAAATCCCCAGATTCTTTTCTTTGCGTCGACTAAATTGGGTTGACCTTCTTCAGTGGCAGGAACCTGGCCTGCAGGTAACCGAACGAACAGGCTATCCCCCTTTTTCCACCATTCTTTCTCATTAAGGTAATTGGCTATTCCACCTTTGGCTTTAACAGCCAATTCAAGTGGATTAAAAAGATAGTATTCAAGGTTCGGACCCATACCCCACGGCTGATCTCCAATCCTGGAACTGGCCTTCCCCTGGACAATAATACGTCCGTTGTATGTTGACATTACTTTGCCTGTCCATCCCTGACCATCCCAGCCATTATTGTTGTTTGACCTGGAAAAATTTATCCAGATTTGCGAACCATCCCATTTACCTGAACCTACATTAAAATCGGAATCATAAATTACAGTATTATCACCTTCGAAAAGAACGTCATCGGCAAAGGCATTGGATGGAAGAACCAGTGTTCCTGTATTTTCAGGCCAGCGGGCCAGTTGCATCATTTCACCATCAAGAAAAACCTGGTTACTCTGAGAACCTTCAGTCACATTCCATGGCATATAAGCCTTATATACATCGCCTTGTACTTGTGTCCAATCTGCAATCAGGTCAGCACCCGATATAGTTACAGGCTGATCTTTATCCGCAATAAATGAAAGTTTGTTTATGGAAACTTTTACCTGCTCGCGATAGGTACCTTTTCTGACAAGTACAGTATCTCCCAGACTTGCAGTAAAAACAGCTGAATTTATTGTCTTATAGGGATTTTCGGAGGAACCATCCTCTGAACCGGTATTGCTTTTATCAACATAAATAATTTTCTGAGAGTACGCTTGCACACTTCCAAAAAAAACTGAAACAATGGAAAAGAGGTAGAACAACTGTACAAATCTGATTCTCATGCGTTTCATAGCAAGAAAAGTTAGTTTAGGATTACATAAAAAATGAGGAATACGAGTAATAGCCAAAGCATTATATATATAAGGACTTCAATGATCTTAGTATGGTTCTTATGTTTAAAATTTGTTTTTAGCATCAGAGGAAATAATCAATTGGTAAAAAAATCACAACTTGATACCGGTAAAATTATGATCCGGGCTTTTCCTTCCGGTCGTAATTTTGTTGATTTATGGGAGTGATTCGATTGAAGAGAAGCATTTACCTGATTAGCAAATGCTGTGAAATGAAGTGGTATTCAAGCCAGGCGTGGCTCTCCCGTGCTTAGCAATATACTTCCTGTTCAAGATGTTTTTTGAAACAGGACTGCAGGAATGCTTAGTCAAAAAATTCCAGGTAATGAATTAGCTGCTTGAATCGTTCGATTCAGAAATTTTTGTCCTGTATTCAGTAGGTGTAAAGCCACAATGCTTTTTAAAAATTTTGCTGAAGTATTTCGGCTCATCATATCCAATCATATATGAAATATCAGAAATACTCAGATGCTTCTGAGCAAGCAGATGAGATGCTCTTTTCAAACGGATGTCGCGGATAAATTCACCGGGAGGCATTTCAATAAGAGCCATCATTTTTTTATAAAGGGTGGATGCTTCCATTCCAATTTCTCTGGAGAGATAGTCAACACCAAAATCCGTCTCTCCCATGTGCATTTCAATGATATCCAGTACTTTCATAATAAATTTCTCATCAATATTCTCAACCACTAAGTCCTTTGGCTGGATAGCTGAGATATTTTTTGAGAAACTTTCTGTTTTGAATTGCTTTTGATAGTATTCGCGTAATTTCCGCCTGTTTTGCAGTAAGTTTTCCAGCCTTGCATTAAGCAGTTCTTCATTAAAAGGTTTTGTGATATAGTCATCCGCTCCTTTGCTTAAACCTTCAATTTTATGATCGACTGAAGAAAGGGCTGTCAGAAGAATAATCGGAATATGACTAGTCCTCATGTCAGATTTTAGAGTTTTTGTTACTTCCATACCTGAAATTCCCGGCATCATAAGGTCGCTGATAATAATATCAGGAATGCTTTCAAACGCCTTTTTTATTCCGCTCTCTCCGTTTTCAGTTTCAATCATCTGGTAATTCTGGCTGCACACTTTCTTAATATACAAACGCATATCAGAGTTATCTTCTATCACCAGAAGCATTGGTTTTTCTTTAACCAGATGCTGATTAGAATCAGCAATTTCCTTAGTATTACCGGAGATCAACTCGTCGTGTAATACATTATTTCCAGAATTTTCTTCTTTGTTTAGCGACTGCAATTTCATCTCTTCAGTTTCCTGTCTGTCAACCGGAAGGGCAACAGTAAATATGCTTCCCTTGCCCACCTTGCTGGTCACTATAATTTCCCCGCCGCAAATCTGAACAATGCTCTGCACAAGAGCTAGACCAAGACCTGTTCCTTCATTTTTTGGGATTTTGGCATCCTCTACCTGATGGAATGGATTAAAAATCTGCTTTAATTGGTCATCAGCAATACCAATTCCTGTATCCTCAACAGATAATTCAACAATTCTTCCCTGATCTGATTTGGTTACCTTGTTTAGTTTCAGCCTTACTTTAATCTCCCCCTTTTTAGTAAATTTAATAGCATTACCAATTAAATTAAATAAGATTTTTTCCAGTTTATCACTATCAAAAAAGGCAATCAGTTCATCAATTTCGGATGAAAATGATATTTTAAGATTTTTCCTGTGCGCCAGCTCATCAAACCCTGAGCTTACTCTGTTTATAAACTGAACCAGATCTCCTTTGGACAGCTCAATTTTCATTTTACCGGATTCAATTTTACGGAAATCAAGCAGCTGGTTTGTAAGATCGGTAAGTCGCTTAACATTGCGATGTATGAGTCCGAGATAAGAATTTACCTCCTGATTCCATCCCAAGGAATTTGAAAAGTGAACCAATTGCTTCAAAGGTCCTGAAATAAGGGTAAGTGGTGTTCGGAATTCGTGGGATATATTGGTAAAAAAAATGATTCTTTGTTTATGAGCTTCCTGTTCTTTTTCTCTCAGAAGATGTTCTACGGCCAACGAACTCTTAAGTCGGGTTTGTTTAGTAGTGTAATATCTTGCAAAAAAGATTAAAAAAGCAAGTGATATAAAGTATATAAAGTAAGCAAAACCAGTTTTCCAGTAAGGCGGAGAAATTATTATTGTCAGAACAGCACCCTTTCTGTTCCATACTCCATCATTATTGCTTGCGATGACCACCAGACGGTATTTGCCTGGCGAAAGGTTGGTATAATTTGCGAACCGTCTTTTATAATCTGTATAATTCCAGTCAAGGTCAAAACCTTCCAGTTTATAGGCATACTGATTCTTTTCAGGGAAAAGATAATTAAGTGCAGTAAACTCAAATCCAAATGAATTTTCATTATGTTTTAAGCAAATCTCTTTTGCCGTCTGGATATTTTCCTTAAGAGGAGTAGGCCTTTTAAGTGTGCTGACAGGATTGGATTTGTTGAAGAGTAAAAAATCGATTATAAAAACAGGTGGTGGAGAAGCATTAAATTTTACACTATCGGGGAGAAAAGAATAATAATTATCATGTGCTCCTCCAAAAAATAATCTTCCGTCAAGGGATTTATAAAAGGCTGCTGTATTTGTAGATACCCCTTCCATGGATCCGTAATTCAGAACCTCCCTTGTATTCAGGTTAAGCTTTGACAGTCCGACATCGGTTATTAGCCATAAATTCAGAGAGTCCTCGTTTAAAACACCTGAAATATAGTTACTTGCAATTCCCGGCAGACTTGAAAAGCTGATAAAAGAATCGGTTTCCTTCTCATATAAATTCAAACCATCCTGTGTCCCTATCCAGAGTTTTCCTTGTTCCTTACTGAAAGTCAAAGATTCAATATACGAATTACTAATTGCCTTTCTATTGGCCGGATCATGGATATATTGTTTAACCGCTCCGGTTTTCAGGTTATATTTGTTCAGCCCTTTGAAAGTACCAAGCCAGATATTTCCCTCGTTGTCTTCTGCAACACTTGTGAATTTGTAGTGGCTGAATCCACCCAAATCACTCTGGTTAAAATGCTTAAAAGTATTATTTGCAGTAATGTAATAATCCAGACCTTCCTGCTGAAGGATCCATATATTTCCTTCGCTGTCCCCGAAAACCGTATTTACAAATGGGTGTAATATTCCATCCTTTCCATGTCCAGCAATTGGTATTTTATTTTCAACAGAATTGCTTTCCGGGTTAATAACACTAATACCATTAGAAGTTGAAACCCAGATTAAGCCTTTCTTATCTAAAAAAAGATGATTAGCCCTGTTGCTGTTGATTGTTTTTTCAGGGGAGTCAGGAGAATGCCGGAACCGTAAAAACTTTTGATTTCCTTTCAATTTCTTTATGACTCCGTTATCAAAAGTGGCTAGCCACAAATTGCCTTTCAGATCCTGAACCATCGAGGTCACATAGTTTTGTTTTACATCAGAAATATCATTTGGCAGAGGATTGTAATATTGTAAAAAGTTATTTGCTGAGGGATGGCAGTACATCAAACCATCGTCATCGGAATATACCCAGATGAGATTATTGCTGTCTTCAAACAGATATTGGGGACGTTGCGGAAAATGCGAGCCGTCTTTTTGAACCGCATTACTATAATTAATAAAATCCCCCGATTTATTATTGTAAATAAGAAGCTTTGAATCAGTTATAATCCAAATATTTTTCTGATGATCGACAAGAAGTTTTCTGATTCCGGAACCTAGAAGGTTTCTGTTCCTTTCATATTTGCTGTAATCGAATTTTAAGGTATTTAAGTTTAAAGATCCTAATCCATTCTCGTAATGTCCTATCCATAGAATTGAATCGTTCATATGGGCAAGGCTAATTATTTGGTTGCTTTGAATTTCACCCAGATTTCCTTCACCATAGCTGTAATGAAGAAACTTTCTTTGTTCAGGGTTGTAACGGATTAAGCCAGCATTCCAGGTTCCTATCCAGATCATACCATATTTATCCTCCTGTAAACAGGTAATATTTCTTCCAATTTTAATATTTTCCGGAAGGTATTCTTTAAACTGCCTGAAATCGTCACTTTCAGGATTATATAAATTCAATCCGTTTGCGGATGCGATCCATAACCTGGACCGTTTATCAATCAGGAAACTCTTGATCTGGTCATGACAAATGGATGCAGAATCCTGTTCATTATGAAAATAATTATAAAAGATGTCAGATTTTCTGTCATATCTGCTAAGTCCACCAAAAGTTGCAATCCAGATTTGACCCTTGCCGTCTTCAATCATTCCGGTAACATAATTATTACACAAGGAATTATCATTACCGGGCTGATACCGATATATTTTATAATCTATACCATCAAACAAATAAAGCCCCTGAGTAGTTCCGATCCAGATAAATCCAAGTTTATCCTCAAAAATGCAATTAACATTTTGAGGGAGTGTCTCTTGTTTTGGCTTAAAGAAATTATAATCCGCTACCTGAGAAAAACCCTTGCAGATTGAAAAGCTAAACCATATAAACAGAAGGAAATATCTCATAATCCTTGTATACCAAAATAGGTTTGTATTCAAGTCTTTAAAGTTATCCAATAAGTAATTTTACCCGGGCAAAATATTACCTCAAAAAAATCAGGCAACTTGCAATTCAATGTCGTTTAGTTGAGAAGATCCAACGCTACCCCTGGCTCTTAAAGGGGAATCCTGACGTGCTGATCCCTTTAGGGGATTTGCGGTGTGCGAAGGCTATCGTTGCTAATTAAACGACATTAACTCGCAATTGCCATATTGAGTCGTAAGGTAAAAACATTAACTGAAAGTAAATGATTTATCAGGAAAAAACATCAGCAAACAATTTTATTACCCTATGATGTAAATAATTTTACCTCCTTTCCGGGGACGTGTGACCTATCTTTGATAAAGTTTCTCTTCTTCTGGATGCAAATGGAGATTCAGTTTTTAAATCCTTATTCATGAAAAAAGCGATCCCTTTTCTTCTACTCCTTTTAAATACCATTTTCCTTTCCGCACAGGATAAATTTGCTGATATAGCTACTGCAAAATATGGATACCCAATGGCAAACCTGATTGAACCTCAGCCTCCGGTTTTGCCAGAAATCTTCCTCCCCGTGAATAATAATAAAAATGTTCATATTGGAGAGTGGAAACGATCCAATACAAATGAAGAACTTAAAATTGAACTTGAGGCGGCCAGACTGAAATATGCTCCATTTATGTTCGATTTAGCTCCTGAACTTAAAACGCAAAAAACAAGGACTTATATATCTGAATTTAAATGGAGGATAGAAAAACCAGGTGATTTGATCCAATTCCCCATGGTTCTGGAAGGTGGCGGCTCATGGGAAATAGTGAATATTCCTCACTATGGCGAACCACTTGGAAGAGCGACCACGTATTACTTTAAGGAAGTTGAATTGAAGAAACCAGTGGTTTCCGATCAAGCTTTATTTATTTGTTTTGGGGGTGTAGATTACATCGCTGAAGTTTTTATTAACGGTAATTTTGTTGGCTCACATGAAGGTTTTTTTGCTCCTTTTGAATTTGAAATATCCAAATTAATTGTTCCGGGTAAAAACAAGATATTTATCAAAGTCAGGAATGATTTCCCGACAACTCAGGTTAAAGATGCATCGGGCAATAAAGTTGTCGGCGATAAAATTTATGCGGCCACTGGTCCCGGTTACGATGATCCTCTGATTGGCTGGCATCACGGTCCTGCAGGGATGGGAATTTACCAGGATTGTTTTCTGGAGTGGAGAAATGAATTACACATCAGTGATGTCTTTATTAGACCTCTGTGTGAATCAAAAAAGGCAGAAGCCTGGGTTGAGATAAACAACTATAACTCATATCCCAAAAAAATCCGCCTTCAACTGTCTGTCTTTGGTCAGAATTTCAGGGATACAGTAGTGGAAAACCTTGAGTATATACCTCAGACAGTTTATATTCCGGGTGCGGGGGATCTTGCTAAACCCGTCGACTGGCAACTTTCGGAATTACCCATGGGATACGGAGTGAATTACCTGCGGATCCCTCTTGATATGGGTGATTTCAGGTATTGGAATCCATCCGTCCCATGGCTGTATCAGCTTCAGATAAAACTATTCGATGAAAACGGAAACCTTCTGGATACAGAAAAGCAGCAGTTTGGAATGCGATCATTTACCATGGATACCCTTTCGGCTCCAAAAGGACGAATGTTTCTAAACGGTCAGCAGATCAGGCTCAGGGGGGCAAATACCATGGGTAATATGCAGCAATGTGTAATAAAGAAAGATTTTGATCAGCTCAGAGACGATATCCTTCTGGCAAAGCTGTGCAATATCAATTACCTCAGGCTTACTCAACGAACTGTTCAGCCGGAAATATACGAGTACTGCGATAAACTGGGGATGTTAAACCAATCCGATCTGCCTTTATTCGGAAGTATCCGCAGGAATAAGTTTGCTGAAGTTGTTAAGCAGGCTGAGGAAATGGAAAGGCTCGTCAGAAAACACCCATCAACTATTATGGTGAGTTATATTAATGAACGATTTCCCAATGCAGAAGGAAATCCACAACGATCATTAAGTACGAGGGAAGAGTATTACCGGCTTTTTGCCGCACTCGACCAGGCAGTCCTGTTATCAAACCCCGACAGAGTAATCAAGGCAGGTGATGGTGATTACGATCCGCCCACACCCGGATTGCCTGACAGCCACTGCTATAATATCTGGTACAACGGACATGGACTCGGTCTGGGTAAGATGTATAAAGGCTACTGGCAGCCTGTTAAACCTGACTGGCTTTATGCCTGCGGGGAATTTGGGGCGGAAGGACTGGATCCCCTGAATGTAATGTATAAATACTACCCAAAAGAATGGTTGCCAAAAGATAAGGAAGATGAGAAAAACTGGACTGCCAACCGGATCTCAATGGCACAGACGCACCGCTTTCATTATATGTGGTACAATACACAGCATTCCTTAAGTGAGTGGATTGAAGCGAGTCAGGATTACCAGGCTGAAGCTGTAAAGTTCGTGACAGAATCCTTCCGTCGTGATTCCAGGATGGTTTCCTTTGCAATACATCTTTTTATTGATGCCTGGCCAGCTGGATGGATGAAAACAATTATGGATGTTGACCGTCAGCCAAAAAAAGCCTACTTCGCCTACCGTGATGCACTGGAACCACTCATGCTTTCGCTGCGCTGCGACAGGAACAGGTATTTTCCCGGGGAGGATGCCGCTATTGAAGTGTGGATATGCAATGATGAGAATACCGTTCCGCAGGCTTATAAGGTAAATTACCAGCTTGAACAGGATGGGGAAATTGTTTTCAAAAACGAAATTGATGCAAATATTCCGGTTAATAGTTCGCAGTTTCAGGGTTTTATAAAATACAAAATACCTGATGTTACAAAACGTACATTGTATCTGTTTAAGGCTGCATTAATGGATAAAATCGGAATCTGTACCTATCAGAATACGTTTGAGATTGAGGTGTTTCCAAATCTGCTAAAATCAGTGAAAAAAGTATTTATTGTGGGAGATGAAAACGGACTGGCAGGAAGACTGGCAAGTGATAGCCAGCTGGAAGTTATTGACAAACCGGAACTTGCAGATGTCATTCTTATTGATGATTTTGAAAGATTCAAACAGATTGAAAACAAAGTGAATGAACTGGTGAAATCCGGCAAAACAGCGGTGTTTCTCGAAATTCCGGCTCAAAAGTATTCAATTGCAAATACAATTGTAACTGTTGAAAAGACAGTTATGGGTGACTATTATTTTGTTTCCCCTCAAAGCGGGCATCAAATGACAAAAGACTTCAAGGCTTTTGATTTCAGAATGTGGTATAATAAAAGTGCGGGATATATTACTCCAATATTAAGTAATACTTTTTCTTCCCCCGAGTGGTTACCAATTCTAACAAGCGGAGCATCAAACTGGATTTCAGATAAGGGAGTTGTTATGGCTGCCGGAGAATTAAAATTCGGCAAGGGATTTTATCGGATATGTGAACTTCAGCTGAGTGGCAGAACAGATGAAAACCCGGCAGCACTGCTCTTCTTCCGGCAGCTGATAAATGAAAAGAATTAAACAAATTCTTCTCTTCACTGAATATCTACTTTCCCAACATAGGCTGTGTTCTGTGTCATAATGCTCAATAAATACAGCCCTTTTTCAGGGAAATTGTAATCCATCTCATATCGGACTAAGCCGGGGTGGATGGCCTGCTTAAGGGAATAAACAAGTTTTGATTGTAAGTCAAAAAGTGAAAGATTTCCAATAGCCTCCGTTTCAGAAAAAAGTTCAATACATACTGAGTTACCGGCAAGGTTGGGATTCGGGAAAATGCACAAATCCCTTTTTAAATATTTGTAGGCTACTGCAGTATAATCAGGTTCATCCACATAATTTTTAAAAGGTGGAATCAAATCAACCAAATCGAGCAGAATATCTGAAGTTAAGGATAGATCACTGGCAAGGAGAACTCTGGATGAATAAGGATTCAGAATAATTTTAGATACTAGTGTACCGGCAAGATCTGTAATGTTTTTTCCGGTAAGATCAATTTCCCTGATTTTCGATGTCTGGTTGGTAAAGAGCAGGGATTTATTCATGGGATAAGTCCATATTCCTGTAATAGCCAGAGAATTCAAATCCTGTCCAGAAGCTGACTGCCATTGGCTAAGACTCAGACTGACATTTTCCTTCCACGACTTTTGAACTACTTTTGAATTATAGGGATTGATGAAGGAGTTATTACTGAATGTTCCTACATTGTAACTCCAGTTTGACAATAGTAAGATACAAGGAACAGAAGCTGATGACGAGAAAAACACATTATCTCTTGTAGTATTATTTATAGTTGTATTGGCAACCAGCCAATCAGAAAAGTTCAGCTGACAACCCATGTTTCCGTACAGAACATTATTGCTGATAAAATTATCATGGGCTGAGGCATTTATTAAAATTCCCGCACTTTTGTTATCAACTACCGTATTGCTATCGAGCTTAATATTATAGCAATTATTATCAATATAAATTCCATTTGCAATGGGATTTGATTCAGGAGTACCTGCCATATTACCAACACTGCGCATTACGAAATTATTTTTTATCACAGAATTATATGTATTGGAGGAGAAGCAGTATATACCGGCACCGTCGGCCAGTGTAAGCAGACAATTATCTACAGTATTTCTCTCAATAAGGTTATTTTGTCCATCGCAACGAATTCCAATATAACCGCAGCTATCGATCTGGTTATACCCAATATAATTATTATTGCAGGGGGTTTCAAAATAATCCAGCTTTCGGTCACGTGTTTCGTCCCTGATTTCCATTACAATTCCGGATGCGTTATTAACTCCGGAAATGCCATAACCAGGAATGAGTCCGATTCTGTTAATCTGATTATAGGAAATCTGATTATTAAAAGCCTCTGTGAAACTAATGCCTCTTCCCAGTATATCTTTGAAATAGTTGCCAGTAATTATGCAGGAATCAGCTCTGCGTAAGAACCGGATTCCGGATTCTGTAATATTCTGAAAACTGCAGTTATGAACCGTGATATTGGTATTTGAATGAATGCCAAGTATACCGGAACCTGCATAATCCCTGAAGATAAGGTTTTCGATAAAAATGAAACTGACTGCTGAATCCAGCATAATACCATTATCAAAAATAGTAGCCGATACCGACTTGCCATTAATTACAGGATCGGTGGCACTGTATAACAGGAGCTTTTTCTGAGTCGGATCATAATACCACTCACCCGGACTGTCAAGCAATTCAAATTTATTTTCAAGATAATAACCCCATTCATTTTTCATGGGATACCGAACTGTTGCATCGTAATTTATTACTCCGTTTGATGATGAGTTTATTTCCCTGTGTTCATACACCCAGTTAACGGGTCTGAACCGCACTCTTGCACCTGTCCAGTAGTTATTTGCTTCTGTTAGGACAGGATCAGTAATTTTTCCAAAATCGCCTCCTGAGGCTTTATGAAAGTATGGATAATTCGGGCTCCTTGCCAGGATCTGCAGTTTATTACCTATGTATAAAGTTTTTACTTTATTTGTGCAGATTGCTTCATAAGTTTTTCCCGATCCTCCTTTAAGCGAGAAACCTGTAATCTCAACCCCTCCGGAAAAAACCGGAGCATATCCACCTCCATAGGCTCCAAAATAAATGGGAGTTCCCGAAACTCCTGAAGATTTTATCTCCAGCTCACCAGAGAACACACTTCCTCGTCGGAAAAAGACAGAGTCACCTGGTTCAAATGGAAAATTATTCAACTTTTCCAGGCTGACCCAGGAACGGGAAGGATCATTCCCTGTATCACTGTCATTTCCATGATTTGAAATAAAATAATTCATGCCAAAAGCGTTAAAAAAGACTGACAGAGGCAAAAGCACAAGGAATACTATCCTTTTTGCAAAATAAGGTTTTATCATAATCAAAATTTTAAACAGGGATAGAATTAAACGATTAAAACCATGGAAGTTTCTTTCAAGGTTTTATGCGATTTAACTTGCTTAAAGATCCGGCGTTTTTTTAATATCAGTGGGATGAAAATCAGGTTTGCTGGGTGTGAAAAAGTTGTTTTTATTGTTTAGCCCGAATAATTCATAAAATCAAAGAGAAGAAAAAGACAAAAGAAAAAGGTTCAAAAACAATAGAATTAACTTTTCAGGTAATTTTATTTCGAGTAAAGTCGAAATGAAAAATCTAATAATTTTGTTGCGGAATCTCTGATTTATCCATAGCAAATTTATCCTTCAATATCCATGAGAAACTCTCAATGATATTGATTTTATTGGATATATTTCTTGATTAAAAAATTAACTATTTTGGAAGCTGTTTCAAAGAATAGAGTTAAGATAAACTAGTTTTGAATCGTTAAAAATCCAGGCCGGAAAGCTTTCTTATCAAGGTATTTAAAATATCAGCCATCGATTAACTCCCAAATCCCCTGTAAAGGGAGATCGCTAATTTGCAAGATTTTCACCCTTTTTAACCATAATTTTTATCCTCCGCTGTATATTATTTTTCTAAATTTGGCTCCTTCATAGCTTATTATAATAATCCATTTCAGATGGATCCATTATTATGTTTTCAAAATATAAAAACTTCATTTATGCAATCGACACATTAGCATATTAACATATTAGCACATTTTCAAATTTTCAAATTAAAAAAAATGATTCGTTCCTTCTACTTCTTCTTCAACGCCGCCCTGAGTATCATATACTCCTTCCTCCCGGTTTACCTGAAATCACTTGGCTATTCAGCTACGGAAGTGGCGAATATTATGGTTATTGATTCGGTGATAGGATTGCTGGGAATTAGTATTATCTGGGGATGGATCTCCGATCATACCAATAAGCCGGCACTCATGCTGAAGATTCTGGCTCTGGGAGTTGCATTGTCGTTTTTTCCGATTCTTACGGGTCAGTACTATTTGATATTTATTGGCTACGTCATCTTCGGATTATTCAGCAACCCGATTGGCGGAATTGCAGATTCAATGGCCATTAAAACGGCTAAAGACAAAGGAATTGATTTTGGCAAAATAAGAGTCTGGGGTTCTATTGGCTGGCTCAGCGCAACTTTATTGGTGGGATTTGTGCTGGCTGCAAAAGCAACAAATATCTCAATTTCCAGTTTTTCCGATTTTATCGGAATAGTAAAGTTTATGTTTGCTGGCAAGGATATAAACTGGAATAATCCAATTGTAATTTTATTGATAATTGGTGGTTTTGGAATGACATTCATTTCTGCCCTTGGCTTCAAAAAGCAGGATAAGGAAAAAAAGGAAAAAGCGGATAAACCAAATTTTTCTGACCTGAAACTAATCTTCAAAAATTCCTATTTCCTTATTTTTCTTATTGTGGTAATTTTTCATATTATCTGTCTCCGCTCCTATTACTTTTCCTTTGGTATTCACATTCAAAGTCTAAAACTTAGTCCAACTATTTTAAGTATCGCTTTTTCACTGGGCACCATTGCTGAAATTGTCGCATTTACTTTCTTCGGGCGTTTGCGAAAACATTTTAAACTTGAAACAATATTAGGCATCGCGCTTGCCGTTAGTGCTCTAAGGTGGGCACTGATTGCAAATACCAGCTCCCCCGCTCTGATTATAGGCTTGCAGGTTTTACATGCCGCATCATCGGGATTATTTATTGCTGCAGCAGTTTCATTGGTTGCTGAAGCTGCTGAAGAAAAACTTCTGGTCACCTACCAACAGGTTTACAATTATACTATGGCAATAGGAAACCTCATTGGAACTTATGTTTCAGGACTTGTTTTCGACCATTTTCAGAGTGCTGTTCCGGTATTTTATGTACTGAGTGTTTTTGACTCTCTGGGAATAATTTTTATTCTAATTGCAATCTCGAAAAAAAAGAATCGGAAAGTAAAAACTGAAGCAATACCTCAAATCTAATTATGGTATCTAAACGATATTTCATCTCAGCAAAGGGAAATGATAATAACAGCGGGTTAACTGAAAATACTCCCTTTCAGACTCTACATAAACTAAATTCATTGAAACTGAATCCGGGGGATCAGGTCCTTTTTCATCGGGGCCATACTTTTCCGGGTGAATTGAATATCCGTTCATCAGGCACAATGAATCAGCCCATAACTATAAGTACGTATAGTAGCGGTGCAAAAGCCATACTGACGGGTGCAATTACTGTATCTGACTGGAAGTCAGAAACGAATAATAAATTCAGTACCGGGTTTTCGCAAAAAGTTTATCAAGTGTTTTTCAGCGATTGCTGGATGAATCTGGCCAGAATACCCGCTTCAGGTTTTTTTACTATTGAAGATGGGGATAAAAACAATCTTATTGACACTAAAAATCTCCGTCTGAACTACGACCTTACCGGAGCCACAGCGCGCATTCGAGCAGTAAACTGGCAATATGAAACTGCCCTTGTAGCATCTCATTCGGATGGCAGACTTAGATTTGCCGAAAGTATGATGTATCAGTGCAATCCACGCTATGGCTATATTCTGGATAATAAATCAGAATTTCTTACTGAACCGGGACAATGGTTCTGGAACGAGAAATTGAAAGTGCTTCAGATTATACCTTCCGATAACCTGAATCCAGCTGGCCAAAAAGTAGAAGCATGCATATATCGGAATGGAATTATCATTAATGAAAACATCTCCCATATTCAAATCAGCGGTTTGCAATTGGAAAAATATGATACTGCTGCTTTATGGGGAAGGAGTAATAGCTCATTTATCTCTGTTTCAGACTGCCAGATTAATGATATAGATGTTTATGGTATTTGTTTGGATATAAATTCAAATCACTACGCTATTTCAAACAATATTATAAACGACGTTCGTGGCCGCGGGATATCAACCCTTGAAAGCAGCTATAATGAAATATGCGACAACAAAATCTCGGGAATTGGACTTTGTCCGGGCTATGGATTTGACGGGGTGAATAATGGCATTGGTATAGCCGTTTTGAAAACAGAGGTGAAATATACCATTAGTGATGTTACTTTCGCTCAGCTAAAAAAGAGTAAACTGCCTGATGATATCATTCATAAAGTTTCATCACTTGTTGAACTGCCATACCCTGATGAGAAATTTGTAATTGAGGCTCTGGAGGCAGTTTTAAGCAAGGATTCCGCGGAGAAATATATTTCTGAAATAATGGCTGTTGTAAATGCAGAAGCAAAAGCTCAGAAGCTTGAATCCACCGGTAACCGGCTAGCTTACAACAGTGTCCATAGCACAGGATATGCAGGGATCCGATTAGATGGGAATAACAGCATAGCAGAATGTAATATTATAAGAAACACGCTCCTTCACATGAACGACGGAGGTGCCTTGTATTGCTGGGCGCAAAATACTGATTACACCTTCAATAATATTTTCAGAAAAAATATAATTATTGGAGCTGTTGGCAGCTGTGAAGCAACTTCAAACGACCTGGCTTATGCTTATGGGATCTATACCGACAATAAATGCCATCATATCCTTATCGAAAATAATATTGTTCTGAATACTGTTGGAGGAATTCTTATCAACGATGAAGACCATCATCAGAAAATTACAGGAAACACATTGTACGATAATCAATATGGATTGGTGTTCTCAGAATATTTTTTCAAAGGGAATCTTAAAGATTGTGAGGCTTATGATAATATACTCTTTTGTAAGCGAAGAAGCCAGAGAGCATTATTCGTAGAATCGAGGATTAATGAGGCTTTCAAACCCGGACATTTAAACAGGAACCTTTATGCAAATCCATATTACCCTTTCCCAATAATGGAGCTTACCTATAAAGACGGTGTCCGTAATTTCCGCGAATTCACTCTTGACTCTTGGCAAAAGCATTTCGGAGAAGACAGCGAATCTGCAACTATCGCTACCGCCAATCATGACGCAGGAGGCAGAAAATCACTTATTCTGATTAACGAAGAAAAAACAACGAAGAAATTTAAAGTCCCGGATGACATGGATTATGGTGATATTTTTGGGAATAAGCTGGGTGATGAGGTGGAAATTCAAGCTTTTGGATCGATGATAGTTTTGGAGAGATGAGGGGGATTCAACAATTTGACAATTCGACGATTCGACAATGTGGCAATTTGAAAATGAGATAATTTGAAAATAGATTTGACTTAAAAATCTACCAGCCAAGCACTCCTTTCCAATCCGGGGGAGGGCTGAGGTGGGGCAAAACGAGAAACAAAATGAATGCATTAGACAGAAACAACCCCGAATCCTATTTTTATTTCGACGATAACGCAAAGGAAGTAATAATAAAACGATACGACACGCCTACTCCATGGATGAACTATTTCTCCAACGGGGCTTTTCATACTATGATGTCCCAGGCCGGCGGCGCAGTTGCGTTCTACAAATCACCCCAGATATGGAGAATTAACCGTTACCGTTTTTTCCATCTTCCCACCGACCGATCCGGCCTGTATTATTATATCAAAGACTTCAGAACAGGCGAATACTGGTGTCCCACAGCCGAGCCGGCCTATACCAAGCCTGAAAAATGGCAATCGGCTCATGGTCTGGGTTATACGCGTTTTGAAGCAGAGCATAATGGTGTGAAAGCTGAGTTGCTATATTTCGTGGGAAAATTTGAAAACTGTGTTACCTGGAACCTCAGGCTTACCAACACATCCCCCGAAATAAAAGAAATTGACCTTTTTGCATTTGTAGAATTCGGGATGATGGAGTTTATGCGCGAACTGTCATGGGTTTGTTATAACAAGCACCAGGTAAAGGTTGATTTTGATAAGGATCTTGATACCATCATTTATGATTACGCAGTGGAAATGCAACAAAAACCGAAGGAAACACCCCTGGTTTATCTTGCATCGGATAAAAAAATATCAGGGTACGATGGCGACCGTGATGAATTTATAGGGAACTACCGCTCCGAATCAAATCCTTATGCAATTGAAAATACAGGCTGCACCGGTTCTACTCTCAGGGGAGGCGATCCTTGTGGGGCTTTGCAGATGAAAATTGTTTTGAAACCCGGCGCTTCAGAAACTATCAATACCTACCTGGGAACTGGCATGAACCCTGCCGAAATCAAAAATTCCCTCGAAAACTGCCGCAAACCGGGTTTTGTCGAAAAGTCGCTTGCTGCTCTGAAAGATGAATGGGCAAATTACATCGGTCATTTTCAATGCAGCCTTCCCGACAAAGATGCAGAGCGGCAAATCAATATATGGAATCCTTACCAGGGACAAAGGAATTTCCTGTTTTCCAGAAACATTTCCTATTATGCAACAGGTACATTCAGGGGAGTGGGATTCAGAGATACTTCACAGGACGTTTTGTCGCAAACACCCATTGACAATGAAAGTTCCAAAACCAAAACACGTGAATTGCTGAGCCAGCAATACAAAGACGGGCACACCAACCATTATTACTTCAAAACTGAAGGTTACGAGCCATTAAACAGGCTTCATTCCGATAACCATATCTGGCCTATCCTGGTGGTGTGGAATATTGTAATGGAAGACGGAAAACTTGATTTCTTAAATGAGAAAGTTCCGTTTTTTGATGGAGGTGAAGGCAGCGTTTATGAGCATCTTTGCAGATCAATTGAATTCACAAATAATAATATCGGGGAAAATGGTTTCCCATTAATGCTCACCTCCGACTGGAACGACATGCTATACAAAGTGTGTCGCGAAGGAAAAGGAACCAGCATCTGGATGGCAATGTTCCTTGGTTTTGCATTACCCAAACTGGCTGAGCTGGCTGAATTGCTCAATAAAAAAGATGATTCCGAAGTCTTCATGAAACTCTGGAAAGAACAGCAAAAACTGGTAAACACCTTAGGTTGGGATGGCAAATGGTTTCGCCGGGCAACCATGGACGATGGAAGCTATCTTGGAACTGCTGCTATGGATGAGGCTAAGATATTCCTTAATACTCAGTCGTGGTCAGTTATGTCGGGAATGGCCGATAAAGACAAGATGATCACGGCCATGGATTCCGTAAAAGAAATCCTGGATACAGATCTTGGTATTCGGAAAATATGGCCATCGATCGTTAATTTCCCGACACCCGAAGATCCCCTCTCCCACTACAATAAAGGAACGGGTGAGAATGGAGCCATTTTCTGTCATGCCAATACCTGGGCAATTATTGCCGAATGCATGCTTGGAAATGGCGATCGTGCCTGGAAGTACTACCATCAGATTATTCCTAAGATTGCGATGGAGACCGCCGGTGCATGGCGATACAAGGCAGAACCTTATGTTTATGCGTCGAATTTCTTCGGACCGGAAAACAAGAATTTCGGACTGGCTAACGTTTCCTGGCTCACGGGTACTGCTTCATGGATGTATGTGGCTGCTACGCAATACATATTGGGTATTCGTCCGGAATGGAAAGGCTTGCTGATAGATCCATGTCTCCCATCAGATTGGGAGCATATTAGCGTAAAAAGGGTTTTCAGAGGCTGCACTTATAATATCGCCATTCATAAGTCAAAAGGAATCTGCAAAGGAGTTAAACAGATTCTGGTGGATGGAAAAATCATTGAAGGAAATGTTGTGCCTTTTGAAAATGCATCTGATGAGGTTGTAGTTAAGGTTCAAATGCTTTAATTAAATAAAATCTCTGTAGTTCAATTTTATCCAATGGAGGATTTTTTTATGGAGCCTGAGTTTAAGTATTATGTTTAATGGGTAATACATTCAGATATTGTTCCGTAGCAATAAGATATACCGCCGCACATCCCCAGTTATAATCAGCAAAACCAGTTGCATCAAAATGTTCAGGTTTAGAAGCAAGATTTTCCGGAAATCCTGCTGAACGGGAATATGACAAAAGTATCCTGCCTGCAGCTACTTTAGCTTCTTTTACATAACCAAACCTGACAAGCATTTGAAGCAGCCAATAGCTGATGTGTGGCCATGAACGTCCGCGCCAGTAGCCTTTTGAGTTGTATGTGGATTCGTTGTAAGCAACCGAAGGAAATGGTATTTCACCAAAAAACTGTTCCGGATCGAGCAGAACATTTTCAATCAGGTCTTTTGCCGTTTCAGAAGGCACATCCATACCTGCGAACAATGGCCAGAACATATAAAACGTATTAACTTTCCTGTGCAGTCCAGTGTGATGATTAAAATCCCAGAAGCGCTTCTCCCCAGGTATATAACAAATCGCAAAAAGGTCGCGCTGAACCTGAGCAGCACGGACGCGGAAGCGGATTGCCTCATTTCTCAAACCCTGCATTTCGGCAAGTTGAGCCAGATTGTTTGCATCCCAGAACAGAAAACTATTAAGCGGAACTGAAGCAACCGGCGGAATATAACCACAACCTGTTGTCGGGTCGAGTGAAGCATACTGATCCCATAGAGGTGAATTATCGCCTACCTGTCCGCTCCAGCGGTATTCTGCTAAACCATCGCTGTCGGTATCTGAGTATTTTTCCCAGAATTCATGGTTTCGAACAAGGGTCGGGAACATTTCTGCAAGAAACTGCTTGTCGTTGTGCTTTTCAAGATAGGAAAGAACTGCCCATGAAGCAATCGGCGATTGAGGCGATTGCTGTGACATACGTCCTTTAGGACCGTAATTGTATTTGCGTTCGGGAGATGATCCGTCGCGCTCGTTGCTTCGTACAAAAGCCGTGCGGATTGCTCCTTTTGCATACATTTTGTGAAAATCGGAAATGGCTACCGAACTAAACAGTGTATCCCAGAAGAAGATGCACGAGAAATCAGTGTTATCGGATGTGCAAAGACATGCAAGTTCATCGCCAAATTCACCGTCGAGTCCGCGCATACCATCACGCAGAAGCGCATGGCGGGCACGCCAGGCTTTCATTTCAAGTGACGGACTATTGGTTGGGGGAGCTTTGGTGAGGTTGATTTCACGGGCAAAGCGTTCTCGGGCAGATTTTATCTGAGTATCAAAATCTACAACTATTTCATGGCTTGAAAACTCAAATTCCTTTTTGCTTGTATTCTTTATGCAAACTTCAGTGGTAAAATGGAAGACTAATGAAGCTCCGGCAGCCAAAGCAATAGGCCCTGATGCAAAAAACGAATAACTTAAACCATCTTCTGTCTTTGAAGAAACCGCCGGCGCATTGCACCTCAAACGAACAGCCACCTCAGGCATATCATGGTCGGCACGGGAAACCTTTAGTCCCCCAATAATTCCACTGTCAACTTTTTTAAGAAATGGAGTTCGTGGCAGAATTTCCGTCCCATGAAAATAGGGTAACATATACAATTCATGTTCACCTGAAATGCGACCACACCACCTTGGTTCAAAGCTAAGATCTGAATCTCCTGAATTGCTGAATGTAAATCGTGTTAAAAGAGTCCGCTCATCCTCAAAAACATGCTGAGCTTCTATTTTTAAAATATTGCTTTGTACCGGAAGCAAGGTTTCTTCAATTGTCAGCCATGGCAGGCAATCAAGATCCTGACGCTGAACCGCAATGGCAACATCACCTTCTTTGAGGTGTAATTGCAAAGTAGGATTGCTGATCTGATAGGTTGAAAGAGTTGCACGGGGACACACCGGACCAATGCCAATGGCAGACAGAGCCGGAAAAGAAACTCCGAATTGCGGAAAAGCGTCACAGAAAAGATTGTAGCGATCACCGTGATGACGAAGGTCATGGCGGAAGAGGTTTTTTAATCCAATATCAAGAATAGGGTGATTCGAATTAATTATGCTAGCAGCATGTTTATCGGATTTTCCATCTGGTATATTTGCTGTCTGCGTGTGGTTGGCTTGTTCTGGCATTCCTTTTATAGGTATCATATTTGGTAAAAAAATCTGATTTTTCAAGGCACTCTATGTGCGCATTTGAGGTTAAATTTCAACACAAAGCACAAGAATAAAACACAAGTGGCAGAAAGTGTTGTGTTTTATAGTAATTAGGTTCTTCTATCATTTGTGTCCTTTTTGCATCTTTGTGAATATTGTATTAAAAACATTATCATTTAACTATCCTGTAAGGGTAGTCAAAAGGCACTTTTTTTATTAAATTAAGTTTTCCGTTGTTTATCTGATACTGTTCATTTGGTTCCATTCTCGAACGATAACTTTTTCCATTGGCTTCAAATTTCACATTTCTGGCTACAGTATCTATTCCTGCTATAAAAATGGGAATCCCATTCTTTTCAGTTATCACTTTAATTCCGGCAGTTCCCCTGAAAATTTCCCTTTCATTTAGGTAAGCCTTTATCTGCTTGTTTTCCTGAACTAATGTATAATAATTTTCATTCAACTTTTGTGTGTAGGAATAACTTTGTTCAGAAGGCAATCCATTAAAATGAATACTGTCATTTTCCGCGTATACCCCATACATCCGCGAATAATACTCGAGCACAGCCAAAATGGTCGGGCCATAACCATCGAGGCCATTCTGACTGCCTGTAAACGGATCAAATTGCTGGGTGAATTTTCTACTTTGTTCAATAGTTTTGAGCAATCTATTTCCCAGTAAAGTCACTTCTGCATAAGTTGTTATTTGATAAATTCCGGAAATATGGATCATTAGCGGCAATGCTTGGAAGAGGCATGGGAGTCCAGAATTCAGCGGGATTCAACAAGTGACAGGAAATAAACTTGTCAGCCATTTCCTGAGTCATCGCTCCGAAATACATTGCCCTGAGGTTATTGTGTGTGAGTGATGGAATAATCTCGTTAAATTTATCCCGGTAGAAATATGCATTTATATCGGGAATCCAAAGGTAATCCTTCATTTTACTGAGCACCTCATCGGCTTTTTTCCGCCAGTAAACTTCTTTCCCGTCGTTTTTTATTGCTGAAATCTTTGCAAGAACGTCTCTGCAGGTGAATGAATAACACATCACATCAATCGATTCAACAGGCATCGGATTTTTGTCGTGGGTATAATCTTTGTATTGTGTTGCCACCCAGTATTTCTTTATGAAAAGACTGTCGTCCGGAATATTAGCTTCAACCGGTGGCTTATCAAAAGGCCATACAAATGGGGCATAGTCATACCGGATCAGATAGTCTTCCCCTGCATCTGTCTGGCACCAGGATTCCAGGCAACCATCACCATCCGAATCACGGTATTTCCAAAGGTATGCGTCATATGCTTCAAATGCTCTGGAAATCAGATTAAGATAGGCGGTATCACCGTCAAGCAGGTAATAGAGTTCGAGGGCTGGTCCCGGAACAAAAAATCCCTGCAAAGTTTCGGAAAACACTCCAAGCCTGCCATTATCAGTTATCTGTAAATCCTTTAGATTCCAGATGTTGTTATTCATGGGGATAATCATCCCGGGAATTCTTCCGCTTGTCATCTGATTTTCAAGGAAAATGCGGATATTATCGTGTGCCACCTGCAAATTCCGTTTGGCATACATTACGCCACCCATGGGCTGTGTTTCCAGCCAGACAAACGGATATTCACCACCTTCAACAAGTACGGTGTAATTGGGAGAAAAAAATCGGACATTTCCGGCCGCTTTGCTTTCCGCCAGGTCGAATAAACTTTGAAGGGAAGAATCCGAACTTTGAAACTTTACCCGGTTATCTGATATTTGTCCCTTGGTTTGCAATCCATGCTGAGAAAACAAAGAAGAATAAACCAGGGTGAAAAAGATTAAGAATAGGGTTTTAAGAGAGGCGAAACGCCGGTTTTTTTTCATTGCATGTAAATATTAATCGGATTTGCTACAATATTTAGATTACTTAAGAGTGTTTGACATCTCCTGAACACATAGTGGCACTAGTTAACAACAAAACTTACTTTCCTCAAATCCTTATCCAGCGAAGAATTCCCCACCATCACTTCAAATTCTCCAGGCTCAACAATATATTTCATATCGCGGTCGTAAAACGACAACTTTTCGGGAGTAATCGTAAATCTGAGTTTCTTTGTTTCCCCTGCTTTCAAAAAAACCCGTTGGAAATCTTTTAACTGCTTCATTGGACGGGTAACAGAACTAACCACATCCCTGATATATAACTGTACCACCTCAGCACCATCAATAGTACCTGTATTGGTAATTTCAGCAAATACACTCAATGTGTCAGTTGTTGCAATTGATTCATTTTGGATTCTGACATTCTTTATTTCAAAGTTAGTATAGCTAAGTCCGAACCCAAAAGGATACAAACTTCCACCTACATAATCTTCGTAGTAATAACTGCGTCCGTATGCTGATGGCTTTTTACTGTAATAACAGGGTAAATGGCCTGTTGAAACCGGAATACTTACCGTAAGCTTTCCTGAAGGATTTGTATCTCCAAAAAGAACCGAAGCAAGAGCATTTCCTGTTTCCTGTCCGAGTGTCCAGCACAACAAAGTCGCATCCACTTTTTTGTATGTTTCGGGAATGGCATATAGCTTTCCTCCAAACAAACTTAAGATGACAGGCTTTCCTAATTTGCATACTTCAGCAATCAATTCATTTTGTAAACCTAACATCTGCAAATCGCTGCGGTCGCGACCTTCACGGTCGGTTTCCACATTACCTCCAACTGCCAGCACGATTACATCAGCTTTTTTTGCAATTGCTATTGCTTCTGAAACCAGTTTACGATCTTTTACCAGTTGATCTGCATATTCGGGTGTATTGGGTGTAATATTGCATCCTCTTGCATAAAGCACCTCGAATTGAGAGCCTGCTCTTTTCTTAATTCCTTCATAAACCGACACAA
>JFJP01030201.1_pt1 | contig 26185 bp, 22 predicted proteins | sample 431651 | NCBI WGS metagenome assembly JFJP01 (sample SAMN02602958, study PRJNA72255) | Microbial mat metagenome, whole genome shotgun sequencing project. | biome: fresh water; feature: sink hole; material: water; isolation source: purple microbial (photo- and chemosynthetic) mats found in...
ACAGGCACTGAGCTTGCTCGTCGCCGGCTTCCGTGCCGGCGTCCGCGTGGGTCAGCAACTCCGGAAATAAATATGGGTAATGGTCAGTTGCTAAAGGGGGGGACGGAACGGTTACAAGCCCCGCTCACCCCGACCGTATCGGTGGTCGTCATCGGTCGCAACGAAGGCGAGCGACTGGTGCGCTGCCTGGAGTCAGTGCGAGCCATGGCCGATCCTGGTGGACCAGTTGAACTGATCTATGTGGATTCCGCGTCTACCGATGGCAGTCCGGAACGTGCGGCGGCGCTGGGCGCGCAGGTCATCACCGTACAACCGGAGCGACCTTCAGCAGCGCTGGGTCGGAATGCCGGTTGGCGGATCGCCCAGGCATCGTTGGTGCTGTTTCTGGACGGCGACACGCTTTTGCATCCCCGGTTTGTGGCCGACGCCCTGCCGGAATTTCACGACCCGAAGGTTGCGGTGGTGTGGGGCCATCGTCGGGAATTGTATCCCGATGCCTCGTGGTACAACCGGGTGCTGGATCTGGACTGGATTTATCCGCCGGGTCCCAGTGAATTCTGCGGCGGCGACGCCCTCATGCGGCGCGACGCCTTGCACGAGGTCGAGGGTTTCGACGCCAGCCTGATTGCCGGTGAGGAGCCGGACCTGTGTCGGCGGCTGCGGGCGCGGGGCTATCACATTCTGCACGTTGACCGACCCATGACCGGCCATGACCTGGCGATGACCCACTGGCGGCAATACTGGCGGCGGGCAGTGCGCGCCGGCCATGCCTATGCCGAAGTGGCGGCGCGGTTTCGCGGTACGGACACGCCGTTGTGGGAGCACGAGGTTCGGCGCAACAAGTTACACGGCAGTGTCCTGATTCTAAGTCTGATATTGGCAATAGTCGGCGCACTGTTCGGCCAGTCGCTGATTCCGCTACTGGTTCTCGGCCTGTGGCTGGCACTGACGATTCGCACGGCGCTACGGGTCGGCTGGAAGAGCCGCGACCCCTGGACCCGGTTTCTGTATGGCGTCCATTCCCACTTGCAGCAAATTCCCATTCTGGTCGGGCAACTGGGCTATTACCGGGATCGTTGGCGGGGTCGGCGGCGCGGCCTGATTGAATACAAGTAAGGCGATTTCAAACGTGAGAATTTTAGCCACGGAATGACACAGAATGACACAGAAAAAGAAAGAATTTTCCGTGTTTTTCCGTGTTTTTCCGTGGCTAATTATAGTCTTTATGAGAAATTGCCTAAACGGAGGCAACGGTGAGCGGAATCGTCAAACGGGGGCTGGTCGGGGCGTTGACGCCACTGGCCAGGATCACGCAACGCCTGGGGGAATCCTGGCGGCGGCTCTGGGCGCATGTCAGCCTGCGGGCGGCTGTCACGGGATCCGTAGACCCTTCCGTGGTCATTCTGGGCGTGGCGGAAATTCGCGGAACCGGACGCATCGACCTGGGCCGCGATTTGTTTCTGTATTCGGGTCTGTATCTGGAAACTCAGGGGCAGGGCCGCATCGAGATCGGCGACGAGGTGGTGATGTCGCGTGGCGTGCATGTCGTGGCCTTTCAGGCCGTGACCATCGGCACCGGAACCCTGATTGGCGAATACGCCAGCATCCGCGACGCCAACCACCGCTTCGGCGGGGATCAGGCCATCCGCTGGTCGGGACATACTGCCGCCCCGATCCACATTGGCCGCAATGTCTGGATTGGCCGGGGCGTCACGGTGTTGCCCGGCCTGACCATTGGCGATGGGGCAGTAGTTGGCGCGAATGCCGTCGTGACCCGTGATGTCGCGCCGGGCGCTGTCGTCGTCGGTATACCGGCGCGGCCGTTGTGATTCACTGTGGCGATTATTGCCCTCCTCCCCGCGCTGATTGCGGCTTATTTCGCGTGGTCCCGTTCGCTGCAGTTCGCGTTTCTCAACGTCTATGTGCCGGTACTGCTGCTGATGCCGGATTATTATCGCTGGATGGCTCCCGGCCTGCCGGATCCGACCATGAGCCAGGGGGCGGCTTTAGCGGTGTTTCTGGTGTTTCTGGCGCGGGGCGCTCCAGGCTATCAATTCTCCTTTTTTGATCTGGTCATGGTCGGGTTCGCGACCACTGCGGCGTTTTCCCAGTATCTGGCGGCCGGTTACAGCGATGCCCAGAACTTGATGTTCGCTATGCTCGCCGGGGGGGTGATTCCCTATATTCTGGCCAAAAGCTTGATCGAGCCACTGGGCTTGCGGGTCGATTTCGCCAAACGTATCGTCGTCTGCCTGTTTGCCGTGACCCTCATCTGCCTGTACGAGGCGCGTTTTGGAGCCAATCCCTGGCGATTAGTGCTGAGTCGGTTCTTTCCGGGGCAAGGCCAGGGCTGGATTATCACTTTTCGCTGGGGATTGGCCCGCAGCGCCGGTCCCTATGGTCATGCGATTCTTGCCGGCGTCATCATGGTGGTGGGCTATCGGCTGCAACGCTGGCTGGAGTGGAGCGGTGCCTGGCAACGACCGTACCATCCGCTGTTCAAATGGCTGCCCTGGCCCTGGCTGAGCGAAAGTCGGGTTTATACGCTGGGCTTGCTGGGTGGCGTGATTCTGTCCCTGGTCAAGGGACCGTGGCTGGCGGGCGTGGTCGCGGCAGTCGTGGTGTTGATCGGGCGCTTGCGCAACCGCTGGATCGGGGTGGGTATCCTGCTGGCTTTTCTGTTCCTGATCTGTCTGCCGGGCGCTATCTGGTTTTTACAATGGGCCGGCGTGGGTCGGGAAGCGGCTGAGACAGTCAATCAGGAAACTGCCGCTTATCGACTGGAACTGATCGGACACTACATTGAGTTTGCCAAGGAAAAGCTGTGGCTGGGTTGGGGGCTGACCGCTTGGCCCAAGGTGCCGGGTTCGGAATCGATTGATAATTTCTATCTGCTGCTGTTTCTGATGCATGGCTTGATCGGCCTGGTGCTGTATTTGACCATTCTGCTGGGCATGACCATCCGGTTGATCGTTCATGCCATGCGCAGCCCCAATCCCGAACCGCTGGGCAGTTCACTGGCGTTCACCTTGGCGGGCGTCTATATCTGTTACTTGGTTTCGGTGGCGACGGTGTACATGGGCGAACAAACCGTGCCGCTGCTGTTTCTGATTACGGGTTGGGCCGAGGGTTATATGCGTTCGGGGCAGGAGCAGACTCTGCCGGGAGGGTGGCCGGCGCAGGCGATGCCACCGGCATCGTTGTTCCAGTTCCCGCGGATTCTGAGCTGATACCCATGAGCGCCAGCAGTGGCGGACGAACCCGCTCCCGCCACACGGCGTAGCCGGCGACATTGAGGTGCAGGCCGTCCCGGTATAGTTCGAGTCTGGGACGACCGCCAGCATCCTGCATCGAGCTGGCGACGTCGATGAACTGCAACCCCGGGGTGGCTTCGCAGTACGCCTTTAACCGCTGATTGGCTTCGCGTTGTCGTTCCAGCCGGTTGGCAAAGTGCGGGGAAGGTTTGATGGACAGGAACAGAATCGGCAGCTTCGGATCCCGCTGCCGCAACTGTTTGACGAGCGCCTGGAATCGGTCGACTACCAGACCTGGCCAGGCCCACCAAAAACCGAGATCGTTCTCCCCCGCGCCGACGACCACGGCTCGTGGGTGGTACGGCAGAATGACGCGGTCGGCGTAGTACCGCAGGTCGGATAACTGCGCGCCGCCGAACCCCCGGTTGATGACGGGAACCGGGGCCATGTCGGCGGCCAGCGTGTCCCAGAACCGGATGCTGGAGCTGCCGATAAAGACGACTTGGCCAGGAGCGGGAGGGTGCTGGCGATCCTGAGCTTCGAAGGCGGCGATGGCCGGTTCCCAAAGCTCGGCAGCGGGTAGCCGGAGGTACAAGATACCCGCGCCGGTCGCGGCAACCAGTAGCGCCAGTAGTACCAGTAGCATAACCCACCGCCTCATCGAACCGGTTTGGTGGAGCCAGAAATTGCGAATGTGCCAGTGCGTCATATCAACCCTGCATTGAAAATTTTGGAGATTGATAATGAACGATCAACCGATCGTCGGTGTGGTGTCCAGAAATTCTATCGCATACGTGGAAACCTTGTTTCAGTGTTATCAGCGTCGGGAAATCGTAGTTCTGTTACGCAGTGCCGATGACGCCAGAATCGGGTTGACCGGAGTTACCCGCGTGGTGGAACCCGATGATACCAAAGGCTGGTTCAAAGAGGCCGGTGTATTCAGCCATGACGACACATTAGCGCAAATCGCGTTCACTTCGGGCACCGAGGGCGAGCCAAAGGGCGTGCTATTAACTCACCGGAACCTTGCGGATGTCACCGAGCGACTGAATCAGGTGATGGAAGTGGATAGCCGTATCCGGGAATATGTCGGGGTACCGGCCAATTTTTCATTTGGCCTCGGGCGATTTCGCGCCGTGGCGGCAGCCGGTGGAGCCAGTTTTCTGCCCACCCATGGCTTTGATCCGCTGGAAATCAGAGACCTGCTGCGGTCTGGCGATATTAACGCGGTGTCAACTGTGCCCAGTCTCTGGCGGGTTTTATTACAGAATCAGCGTCTCTTCGGGCCAGAAACTGCGCAGGTAAAATGGATTGAAATAGGCAGTCAGTACATGAGCCGTGGCGAAAAAGAACAACTGAAAGCGCTTTTCCGCAAGGCGATTATTGTGCAGCATTATGGTTTAACCGAGGCATCACGGACGACTTTTCTGCGCATTGACCAGACCGATGGTGAAGCGCTGGAATCGGTAGGTCAGGTGTATGGGGAAACCGAAGTGCGGATTTCTGACGAGGGTAAAATCTGTATTCGGGGTCCACATGTGGCCAGTCAGTTATTAAAAAATGGCGACTATGTGCGTAATGTAGATGATCAAGGCTGGTTGCAGACCAGTGATCTGGGTCGCCTCGATCAAGGTTATCTTTACTATGCAGGTCGAGCCGATGATTTAATCAATTGCAGCGGAATTAAGCTATCGCCGGAGGCGCTGGAACGGGATTTGCGCGACCGACTCAAAATTAAGGAAGGTCTGGCCGTGGCGGCCGTCGATCACGAACTGACCGGCCATGCGATTTTGATTGCCACGCTTCATGCGCTGGAGATGGATGACTCCGCGTTGATGGAGGCCGCGGGAGAAATACTGTTGACCTACGGCATTAATAATAAGCGGGTGATTAAGCGGTTGACGGTGGATCAATTTCCGCTCACTGACACCCACAAGGTGCGCCGCAAGGCACTGGTGCAGCAGTATGCGGATCAGATGAAAGTGGCGGATCCGGCGATTACTGCAGCAACTCCGTCAGTGATCACGGCGGAACTGTCAGAGGATGAACAGACCATTTTATCGATCTGGCAGAGTGTGCTGGACACCGATCACCTCAGCGTCGATGATAATTTCTACGAGATGGGCGGCGATTCCCTGTCCGCACTCACTGCACTGATTGAAATGGAGCGCCGCGGGGTGCCTGCGGAGATTTCCAGGGGGTTGTTGCAGGGACTGAGTATCCGCGAAATCGCGCAACGGATGGGCATTGCCGAAGGCGCGGGTCAGCCCCATTATCAGATACGCAGCCCGGCCATGCGTAACAGTATGGCGATCAATATCGTGCGCGGCTTGATGGTCATGTCCGTGATTTTAGCCCATTGGCATCAGGGATTTTTTGATCGGTTACTGGGCAGTTCTACATGGATAACCTCCGCTTTTGCGCCACTGTTTGCCATGGGTACGCCCGGCTTTGCCATCATCTACGGGGTGGGTGCCGGTTATTCGCTATTCCCGCTATTTTTCAGCGATGCGACGCGGTTGAAAGGCATCCTGAAAAAAACGTTCCTGTTGTTGCTGGCTGGTATTTTGTTACTGGGTGCTGTCATATTCTGGGCCAAGTGGCGGAACTATTCAGGGCTGACTTTTACCGACTTTACCAACTCGTTCTATTCGGTACTGACCTACTACCTGCTCATCACCGCCAGTCTTTACGCGGTCTTCTGGATTCTCGCCAAAAGCCGCTATCCGGTGCTGCTGGCGCTGGTTTTATCAATATGCACCTACGCTCTCGATGTTCTGCTGATGAAACAACTAGCCGATTATCAAGCAACAGGATTAGTCGAGTTTATCAAGCTGCTACTGGCAGCAAAGTATGCCTATTTCCAGATGCTATCGGGGAGCTTAATGGGCATCGCCCTGGGCATTAGCATTCGGCAATGGCTTTCCCAAGGCGAATCCCTGAAGGTACTGAACCTGGCCGGCTTATTTGTTCTGTTGGTCGGCATTCTCGTATCGTTTCACCAACCGGATGCCGGAAACTGGTTCCATTGGCCGGTCGCCACCCACTATATCTGGCACTGGCTCGTTTATGTGGGCGTGGTCATGCTGCTGTTGGCAGGGACGGAATACCTGCTGAGGCTCTATGCGCGGATTAGTGCTTTGGGGCGGGTTGCTTGTCAATTCACCGCGGTGACCGGAATACTGGCGTTTCCCCTGTTTGTATTACACGAGATCATCGTCCCCATGAAAGCGGTTTTGACTTCTTACGGATTATCCGGCGCGGTCGCCATGATGGCGGTCCTGTCGCTGTTTACCGCCGCCAGTTACTACCTGTTTATGAAGCTTTACCGCGCCAGCTATGGTTAAGGCAACTCGCAAAAAATAGTCACATACCCTTGCGAACCTGGCCACGGAAAAACACGGAAAAACACAGAAGATTCTTTTTTCCGTGTCTTCCGTGTCTTTCCGTGGCTCGATCCTCATACACGGTCAAAGCGATGATCCAAGCAAATTACTGGAGGATTTTTATTGCGAGTTGCCTAAGCGTTCGGCAGGCCACCCACATCGCCAAAGAAGTGTTGAATACGCATCCGCTCAATCTCGGCTCGCAATGCCGGATCGCCGGTCTCGCGGTAGCGGTTGAGCATAGCGCTCCACGGTAGCCCGGCAGTTTCGTCCTGAAGGCGGGTCACCAGCCGATCGATGCTGCCCACCACCCGCGCCGGCAACCCGGCCACGATACTGCCCGGCGGCACGTCGCGGTTGACCACCGAACCCGCGGCGACGATGGCGTTGGGACCAATGGTGACGCCTGGCAGGATGATCGCGCCATGGCCGACGAAGACGTTGTCGCGGATGTCGATTTTACCCACTCGATCCAGCTTCAACCCGTAGGCGCGGTTGAGCATATTCACCGAACCGTCGTGGCCGAACAGGGTGCAACCGGTCAACCGCACGTTGTTGCCCAACCGGGTATAGGCCGGGTCGGTCATGATCACGTTGGTCTGAATCGAACAGTGCTCACCAATGGCGTGCAACACCCCCCGGCGCTTGAACCAGGCCGCCCATTCATCGCCGCTGGGGTTGCAGAAGCGCTTGTACCCCCCCAGCGCCCGACCCTGCTCGAAAGCCAGATAGCGCAGAATACGCTGCAGTAATGCCTTCATGCGGTCTTCCTCCCGATCACTTTGTTGATGAACCCGCCCAGGGTATGCCCTAATTGGCGGCGCAGATATTCCCGCTCGCCCCAGTCGCACATCACCCGGTACAGGAAGGCCGCCGTTACCACGCTATAGAGCAGACCGCAGAGAGTCAGCAATCCCAGCAGTCGCCATCGGTCGGTTCCCGCGGCGGCGAACCAGGGTTCCACCAGCCAGGCCAGCGCCAGCCCGAAACCGTAGGGCAACAGGCCGGGTACAATCACTGTCCAGAGATACGCGCCGTTCCCGACCTGCAGAAGGTGATTGGAATAGATCATATAAGCCCAGGCGCTCAGGGTCATCGCGGCCGCGACGCCGTAGGTGATGGCCGGAATCGTGACCCCCAGCAACAGGAATGCGCCGCCGACCAGCGCCACAACCAGCGCCGCCTGGGTCAATGGATAGAACAGCACACGAGTCGGGTGGTTAGCACCGTAATGCAGCGCGGTACAGGGGCCGGTAATGACATGGGTGTGAAACGGCAGGGTGAACGAGGCCATGATGAAAGCGGTGATCTGGAATTCTTCACTGGGTCCCAGCCAGGCCGTCATGATCGGTGCCGCGAAGCCCGCGAGAAAGCCCATGATCAGCCCGGTCAGGATGCTGATATAGCGGGCGCCCTTCATATACAGCTTGGCCAGTTCTTCCAGCCGCCCCAGGCTGTGCAGGTGCGTCACCGCCGGCAGGAACACCGCATTCAAGGATGAAGTGATCTGACTGGACATCATCGGCAATTTCTCGCCAAGGTCGAATAGGCCGGTCGCACGCACGCCAATGAACATGCCTGCAATCACTTTTTCAATGGAATACAGGATCATGCTCAATATGCCGGCCAATTGCACCCACCCCCCGAAACCGTAGAACAGCCGCAGCAGGCTCCGGTCGAAATGCCGTAGACCGATAGACAGGCCGGGCATGGCTTGGAAACAGGCGCGGGCGCTCAGCCAGGTGGCCACCAGGTAACGTAAGGCAAACGCCCACACCAGGGCGTAAACCCCAAAGCCGACAACCAATAGCACGACGATCAGTGCTGCCTCCAGCAGGACGCTGATGACCCAGATGACCGTCTGCCGTGCCATCAACTGCATCCCGTTCAGCACCTGGGCGAAGACGCTGAGGCTCATGTCCAGCACGATCACCGTGGCGGTGGCGAAGATCAATACGGCGGCGGTTTCGCGCAGGTGCGGGGCGACGTGGAGCAGGTCCAGCAGCATCGGCATCGCCAGTCCCAACCCGGCCAATAAGGCGGCACCGCCAAGGGTGGTGACAACCAATCCGGTGCTGATCAGGCGGTTAATCGCCACAATGTCCTGGCGAGTCGCGTACTCGGCGATATAGCGGACGTAGACGTTAACGATGCCGAATGCGCCCATCCCGAGGTAGCCGACGACGATGAAGCAGGTGGCCCAGATGCCGTACTCTTCCAGCGTGACGTAGCTGAGAATGACCGGCGGCAACAGGAACCGGCTGACCATGTAGAGCAACTTGGCGGCCAGTTGCACGACGGCGTTCTGAGACAGGCGGTTTTTGAATTGTTCTTGGGAGTCGCTGGTAGCGGTCACGGGATTATTCCTGGTGTTCCTGGCATCTTGGCGGTTCAACGGCTGCTGAACCGATTCTCATTGAAGATGAGCCAGTAAGCGGTACAGCGTCCGCTCACCGATCCCCATCACCTTGGCGATGGCCGACCGGCGTCCCTCATGCCGGGTGAGCAACAGTTGCAGATAGCGCTGCTCGATTTCGGCCAGCGTGGGTTCGTGATCGAAGGTGAGCGTCACGCCGGTTGCATCTGGGTCTGGAGTGGCCGTTGCTATTGGCTCGGGGGGATTGACGGTGGTCGGCTGACTAGCGGCTGTCCTGGGCAAGGTGAGGTGTTCGGCATCAATTTTCAGCTTGTTGCCGGACAGAATAATCGCCCGCTCGATGACATTGCGCAATTCCCGCACATTCCCCGGCCAGTCGTAGTCGATCAGCCACTGCATCGCCGGTTCGCTGACCCGCTTGGCGATCCGTTTGGAAAAGCCGGAGTGGGTCAGGAAGTGCCGGGTGAGTGCGGGAATATCCGCACGGCGTTCCCGCAGCGGCGGCACAGCGACCACGAAGGCATTAAGGCGGTACAACAAATCCTGGCGGAATTCCCCCCGCTGCGCCATGTCATCCAGATCCCGGTTGGTGGCCGCAACGATCCGCACCTCCGCTTCCAGATCAACATTACCGCCCAGCCGGCGAAAGCGTTTGGTTTCGAGCACCCGCAGCAGTTTGGCCTGGATCGGGGGCGGAATTTCGCCAATCTCATCAAGAAACACCGTGCCACCGCGAGCCTGCTCGATCAGCCCGGTTTTCTTGTTCGCCGCGCCGGTGAAGGCTCCGCGCTCGTGTCCGAACAGTTCCGACTCAAACAGCGATTCCTGCAATGAACAGCAGTCCACGGCGACCAGGGATCCATCCGCCCGTGGACTCAGACGGTGAATCTCCTGCGCCACTTTCTCCTTGCCGACCCCGCTCTCGCCCAGAATCAACACCGTCGCCTCGGTAGCCGCTACTGCCTGGAGATTAGCCAGCAGGTGTCGCAACGGTTCACTATCCCCCACCAGCAGGCTCGGCGCTTCGTGCCGCAACACGCTGGTGTAAAACTCGCCGCGCCGGTACAAAAGAGCATTGTCGATAATCCGCCGGATTGCCTCAGCCAGTTCCTCCGGAACCACTGGCTTGACCAGAAACTCGGTTGCGCCCAGCCGCAGGGCATCGAGCGCCGCTTCAATCCCGATTTCGCTGCATAACACCAGCACCGGATAATCACGCGCCCAGCGCTCAATCTCGCTCTTGCCAATTTCCCTAGGCCAGGGATGGTCCAGCAGAATCAGGTCAGGTGGCTGCGTCGCCAGCGCCTGCTCGGTCTTAGCATAGTCCGTGGCGGAAGCGACTTGATAACCGCAACGCTGCAATACGTCGGCGATGTGCGGATGGGACGGGTCATTACCGCCGATCAGCAGGATGTCCTCGGTCATGGGATTGTTGGCCATGGCTAAGGCGATTTCCTGAAAAGAGGCGACCGACCTTGAACCCCACTCCAGCCCAACGTGAAAATTCCGGCCACGGAATGACACCGAAAAACACGGAAAAAGGAAAAATTTTCTGTGTTTTTCCGTGTTTTTCCGTGGCTAGTCTTTGGAATGATGATCGACACTCGGTATGGTCTTTATGAGAAATCACCTAACGATGAGGGAACCGGTTTGTTCCCCGGTTGCGGACTGCCATTTTGGCAAGTTGGCGAAGTGATTGCCAGCGCTGCCGCTGGTTAAATACTGCCAAAATGACAGGAAACGACCTTTTATCCCGGATTGAAGCAGATTACGAAAAATTTTATTGAGAATAAAATTTTTATAAGTCATAAAGTTAGATGCTATAATAATCATCTGGCATGAGTCTTGTTGTAGTCGCCCTATTCCAAAAATCGCAGCGGCAGGAGCTAAATGTATGAGCTATCGTCCCACTCTGTTTTCTTCACTAGTCGCCCTAGCGCTCGGTGCTGCGGCTCAACCCAGCCTGGCGACCATGACTTGGCAGTACCTGGACGCCAGTGGCTATGATGCCAATGGCGTACCCCGGACGCTGTTGGATCTTAGCAGTCAGTTACCCACCAATCTGCTAAGTCATACCTACGCCCGCCTGCCGGAAGGGTTGGATATCAACCAGAATCAGGATGAGAAGAAACTGCTGACCGACAATCTGGGCGCCAACATCTATTTATTGGAAGACTCCGACATCACGGTGATGGCGCTCGGCGGGAATACGCAGTACACCAACTCTATCGGGTTTTTTTCCTATGACGCGGATAATGCGCCGCAATCCACCAGCGGTTTGAACACGAAGATCATCTTTCCCAATTTTTCGGCCCTGCAGCCGGGGCAGGCGGTGAATCTCGGCACGTTCAAAGCGGGCAAGGCGGTGGGTTTCGCCATCATTTCCGATGGTTGGCAGCCGGAACTGGGCACGGTTAACCCCAATCAGCCGGCGGACAAGATCTTTTACACCATCCGGGATCTGAATCCTGAGACGCCTTCCAATGATGGCAACAGCCATCTCAATGCCCACACGATTTTGTTGTCGAGTCCCGAAGATCATCTGATGGTGCTGGGCTTTGAGGACGCTTACCGCCATCCCAGTAATCAAGACGGGAACAAGCCCCTGCGCTCGGATGACGACTTTAATGATGTGCTGCTCGTCATCCGGGTGACGAAGGCGCTGAGTAATGTCGACCATACCGGCGTTCAGCCCCTCATTCCTGCCGTTCCGGCTCCCGATGCGGATGGCGACGGGATCAGCGACGATATCGACGCCTTTCCAATGGATCCGGCGCGGGCGGCACGGCGATTTTATCCCAATGCCACTGGCTACAGCTCTCTGGCTTTCGAGGACAACTGGCCGAAAAAGGGCGACTTTGACATGAATGACCTGGTGGTGGCCTACCGGGCGGTTGAGACCCTGAACGCCCGCAATGAAGTGACCGATATTAAACTGACCTATCACATCGTGGCTCGGGGGGCTTCCAATGACAACACCTTCGCCGTTCATCTGCCCGGTGTGCCCCGTGAGGCCATCAAAACGTCGTTGACGACGCTCAGCACGCAGAACCAGACTCCGACCGCGCTACTGCCCGAAAGTGGCCAGAACACCGCAGTTTTCATCCTGGCACCCTCGGTCAACAGCTTGACCAAAACCGGTTTGGGCTGGCCCTGCGGGTTCTTTAACACGGTGAGCAATTGCCCCCGCTTCACGCCGGTGCCGCTGGTCGCTGAAATCCATTTCCAGCAGCCCTTGACCCGGCCACAAATCGGCGACGCGCCCTACGACCCGTTCATTTACCCCAACCGGTACGCGGGACGGAGCCGGGAGGTTCATCGGGTGGATTACATACCGACGCCGAAAGCGGATCCCACGCTATTCGGAACCAGTGATGACGCATCGAATCCGGCATCCGCTCGCTATTACCGCACGATTAACAATCTGCCGTGGGCGATTGATGTCCCGGAAACCTGGTTTTATCCGGCGGAATGGAATGATGTGTCCAACGCCTATCCAGGGTTCGTCACCTGGGCGGAGAGCGGCGGCGTCAACGCGGCTAACTGGTATCTCAGCCCCACCCAAGGCCAGGTAATCCAGCACTGACCTGAATCGCGTCGATCTCATCGCAAAACCGCTCATCGACCCGGACCTGCTTAATCGGCTCGGGTTTTCTTTGTGCGACATGCTAACGCTGGGTGAGTGGATTGACTCCTCAATCACTGCCATTTTGGCAATCAAGTCGTTGAGAATCCATTGTACATTTTGGCAGGCATCAGCGCCCGACGGCTGCCAAAATGGCGGTTAACCCGTTCCAGCAGGGGGATTGACCGGGAACGCCAGTATTTTTTAAGAACAAAAATTGTTAAAAATCATTTGCTATTTGAAAATTTATTGCTTGGCACGGGTATTGTATAAGTATTATTAACATTCCAGAAATCGAAGCGGTAGAAACCCATCCATGCGCTACCGCCATACTCTTGAGGAGAATACTTGATGAAACTGATGAATCTGATGAACTCCATTCTCCTGATGGCGGCAATCATGGTCGGTAGCAGTTACCACATGGCGGCGGCGGCGGCAGACACCGATAACCTGCAAGTCAGCCCGGGCTTCCGCTATGAAATGAGCCGTTCGCTGTCCGTCGATATCGCGTTGGCGCTACCCGACAGCAACCCGGCGTTGATCAGTTTCTACAGTCAGGGAGCCAACGGACTCCGGTTGCTGGAAAATGTGTTCACCAGTTCCCAGGGCGACTATTCCGGCCAGTTGCGGCTGCCGGCTCACCTCACTCAGGTCGTCATGGTGGTGCGTGGCACCGAGCGGCAGGAGACGCTCACCGTGCCGGTTAGCGCCGACGCGATCACTTACGTTGAATAAATAATTGCGGACACTTTGGAGACAGACCAATGATGAAAAAAAGCGTGCTAAACCCGCTAAGCTGGGTGCTGGTGGTGCTGCTGATGGGTAGCGGCGTCTCGGGCGCATCGAAAAAAATCGATGGCGAGATTGAATTTTTACCGGTCGACTTGCTGGACGATGGCGGCGCTAAATTGAGCAAGGGGCTATTGACTTATAACGGCCTGGTATACGAGGTTGATTTCAACGGCCTAGGCGTGGGCGGCAACCTGGATAAGCAAGTCAAGGTCAGCGGCGAGGTGTATGGATTGGCCAGGGTCGAGGATGTGGAAGGCGTCTATGTGACCGAACTGGAACAGGATAAAAGCAAGGCCAGCAAAAAGACGCTGTGGCTGGACAACCCTCGTGGCGTGAGAATTTATCTCAAAATCAATAACCCCGAACTCTCCCTGGCCTCGGGTAGCAATCGGGTGACCGTCCAGTTCAGTCCGCGATAGCCGGCAGGAAAAATCAAAATAACCCGGCTTGAACGGCATTCCCGCACGCTTTCCAAGAGGAATAAATAGTGATCCATAAAAGTCTGCTGGCTATTGGATTCTTCATCCCCTGGCTGAGTCTGGCGTGTGGGGTTTCAGGCGATCCCGTTATCCGCGAAAAACCGGTCATCAACACGGCTAATCAACAGTCGCCGGTGGGCATCAATCTTGCTGGACTGAGCTACTGGAGTACGGAATGGCCGTTGATTGATCTGATGAAAAGCTCAAGTCAATGGCTGACCCAGTGTGACGCTAAAAACTCACCCCATTGCGCCGATTCAACCTGGGATACTCTCGAACAGAAGCAGTTGGATCTGGATGAAAATGGCTGGGTTCGTTCGTTGCCACCGGCTAACTCCACCGCCCGTTACCGCACTGTTGCGACCCTGATGCTGTCCGGCAATGGCGGCGCTCATCCTGCCGGTCAGTACACCGTGCTGTATGACGGCGAAGGAACGCTCAATTACCAGTTCGAGGCGGTCAAAAATGCGCAGCTTTCCCAACCTGGCCGGGATGTACTGGACGTTAAAGCGGGTTCCGCCGGCATCCTGCTGATCATCAAGGCCACCGATCCCCAGCGTACTGGCAACTACCTGCGCAATATCCGCGTCATTTATCCCGGCGGTATTTGCAAAGGCAGTCCCTGGATCTACGCCGAAACCCCTGCGGCCTGCCCGACGCCCGGCAGTGCTTATATCCCCTTCACCGACCTGACGGAATCACAACGCTTTCATCCCTTGTTCCTCAGCGATCTGCGCCGATACCGGGTTATTCGCTTCATGGAACCGTTCCTGACCAACACCAGCACGCTCGTTGAATGGGCGGACCGGCCCCGTTTGGAAAACGCCCGCTGGACGAATGAAACCGGCATCCCAGTCGAAATGGCGCTTGAATTGGCGAGGCAACTGAACGCTGATCCCTGGATGAATATTCCAGTGCGCGCCAGCGACGATTACGTCCGGCAGTTGGCACAGTTAGCCCATCGTCAATTGCTTCCGACCCAGCGCATTTATGTCGAATACGGCAATGAAATCTGGAATACCGCATTCAGCGCCAGCCACTGGGTTGAGGCGCAAGCCGTCCAGCGCTGGCCGGATCAGCCGGGCGGTCCCTCAGCGTATACCCGCCGGATCAATGAGCATGGCCGGCGTTCTGCGGAAGTCTGCGCCTTGTGGAAGCAGGAATGGGGTAAAGCCGCCCAGCGCGTTCAGTGCGTGATGGGGGGCATGGCCGGCAATTCCTGGGTCAGTGAACAGGCGCTGACCTGTCCGCTCTGGGCCGCGCAAAATGGGGGACATTCCTGTGCCGAAGCGATGGACGCCCTGGCGATTGCCCCCTACTCCGGCTATCACCTCGGTTTATCAAACTTTCTGGATCAGGTCGTCGCCTGGACGCAACTGGCCGAAGGGGGTTTAACGATGCTGTTTCGGGAACTGGCGTCGGGCGATGTACTGAGTGGGAAAAATAACCTAGCATTGCCAGGGGTCTATGCGCAAATCGCCCGGCATCGAACGCTGGCTGACCGCTTTGGACTGGATCTGGTCGCTTATGAAGCCGGTCAGCACCTGGTCGGCGTCGGCGCCCTGATGAACGACGCCCGCCTCGAAACCCTGTTTATTGCTGCGAACCGCGATCCGCGTATGGGCGAATTGTATTTGGATTATCTGGCGGGCTGGCGTCAGCATGGCGGCCAACTGCTGATGCATTTCAACAGCGTGGGTCGTTATACTCAATACGGCAGTTGGGGTTCCAAGGAATACCAAACCCAGTTGAATGCCCCCAAGTATGAAGCGCTGATGCAGTTCATTGAAACGAATCCCTGCTGGTGGGACGGGTGCAGTGCATCGGCTCGCTGAAAAGCCATCGCCCCCCCGCAAGGTCGCGGTCAACCGACCAGGATGAAACGTCTATGTTCGATAACCTTCGTGAAGACTGGCGGACCTACGAACGCGACCTCGCCCGACAAGGATTGTGGGTCATGGCGGTTTACCGTTTTGGCCGCTGGCGCTATGGCATCCACAATCGCTGGCTGCGTCTGCCCTTCTCGCTGCTCTACCGGATTCTCAAACTGCTGTCCCAGATCCTGACCGGCATCGATTTGCCCTGCGAGGTCACGGTGGGACGACGGTTCCGGATCGAGCATTTCGGCGACATCATCATCAGCGGCGATGCCGTATTCGGCGATGATGTGGTGATTCGTAACGGCGTCACCATCGGCCTCAAACACACCCACGAACGCGGCGCGCCGGTCATTGGCCACCGGGTAGATATCGGAGCAGGTGCCAAGGTGCTGGGCGCGATCCACATCGGCGATGACGTGGTCATTGGCGCTAATGCGGTCGTTCTGCACGATGTGCCGCCGAACTCATTAGCAGTCGGCGTACCTGCGCAAATCCGTCCCCGGCAGTCGTCGCCTTCTACTGAACAGCGCCCGTGACGGCGTATCCGCTTAGAGCCAGCGTGTTGCCGGTATCGGGTGGAATGACGCCAAAAAGTGCGTTATTTCTGCAACAGGCAGCGGTCGGCTGATCAGATAGCCCTGAATCACATCGCAGTGCAGTGACTGCAGATAGCGCGCCTGCTCCTCGGTTTCAACGCCCTCGGCGACGACCTCCAACCCAAGGCTGTGACCCAAAGCGATAATCGCCTTGACGATGGACGCATTGCTCCGGTTGGTCGTCATGTCGCGCACGAACGACAAGTCAATCTTCAGCTCGTGCGCCGCGATCTGCGGCAAGTAGGACATCGAAGAATACCCGGTGCCGAAATCATCAATGGATAGACGCACGCCAAGCGCCTTGATTTCCGCCAGGATTTTGAATGATTGCTCCCGATTGGCGATGACAAAGCTCTCGGTAATTTCCAGCACCAACCGGTCGGGGGGAATGTGGGTGGTTCGCAACGCCTCTTGGACCGATTCGATCAGGTTGCCCCGACTCAGTTGGACGGCAGAGACGTTAACCGCCATTTGAGGTGCTGCCAGCCCGGCCTCCAGCCACGCCTTGACCTGGCGGCAGGCCGTATGCAGCACCCAGTCACCCAGTGGTGCCACCAGCCCGCTTTCCTCGGCCAGTGGAATGAACTCAGCAGGGGAAACCATGCCTCGCACCGGATGTTGCCAGCGCACCAGCGCTTCGAGGCCGACGATCTGGCCGCTGATCAGACCCACCTGCGGTTGATAGTGCAGGCGCAACTCCTCCCGTTCCAGGGCGCGCCGCAAGTCGGCCTCCAGCGTCAGGCGATGTTTGGCGCGATGGGTCATCTCCGGAGAGAAGAAACACAGCATACCCCGCCCCTGCGCCTTGGCCTGGTGAAGCGCGGCATCCGCATTTTTGAACAAGGTTTCGGCATCGCCCCCATCGGTCGGATACAGCGCAATGCCCATGCTGGCCCCGATATAGATCGGCTGGTCGTCAAGGGTGAAGGGTTCATTCAAGGCCTCTAGCAACCGCTGGGCGATCAGATCGATACCCGGTTGGCCTGGTTCGGGTTCGACGATGATATTGAATTCATCACCGCCAATGCGCGCCATAGCCTCCACATTGGGGAAAACCGCCTGCAGTCGGTTGCCGACATCGATCAGTAAGCGGTCGCCCATGCCATGGCCAAGGCTGTCGTTAATGGTTTTGAAATGATCCAGGTCGAGGAGCAGCAGACCGAGTGGTTTCTGCTCCGATTGCTGGAGCGCAAGGTTAAGTAACTCGCCAAACTAAGGTGCGATTGGGTAAGCCGGTCAGTGGATCGCGGTGAGCCAGGAAATCCAGTTTTTGCTGGGTGCGCCGGTGGTCAGTGATGTCACGATTCGAGCCGCGCTGACCCAGGAACTGCCCGGCTTCATCAAAAACCGGTTTACAGACCTGCTCAATCCAGCGCTCATTGCCGTCTTTCGCCCGGATGCGGAAGATCAGGGGTTCACTATCCGCCGTGTCGGCATCCAGGCCGTGCAGCCGCCAGGCCCCCCGATCATCCGGATGGATGATTTTTTCCATCAGGTCGGGATCGGTCAAGAAGTCATCCGGCGTGTAGCCCGACACATCCTGACAGGCCGGCGACACGTACAAATAGCAACTGGCGTCCGGTGCCAACCAGTATTCCCAGTTGGGCGAATAGTCAGCGAGGACGCGGTATTGCTGTTCACTCTTTTTCAACAGCGCCGTGCGTTGCGCCACCAGTTCTTCGAGAAACCGTTGCAGGCGCACCAGTTCCAGATGGGTGCGCACGCGAACGCGCACCTCGTCGATGTCGAACGGCTTGGTGATGTAATCGGCAGCGCCGACATTGAAGCCTCTGATTTTTTCCTGCGTGGCATCGACTAGGGTCACAAAAATGACCGGGATTTGGTCGCCGCCCGACATCATTTTGATCCGCCGACAGACTTCATAGCCATCCATCTCTGGCATCAGGATATCGAGCAGCACCAGATCCGGTGGCGTTGCCTCGATCAGTCTCAGCGCCTTGGCTCCGCTATTCGCCACTACAATCCGATACTCATCCTTGAGCACTTCCAGCAGGCCATGAATATTTTCCGGGTAAGCGTTCAGACCCCGCCCCCCAACCCCCTCCCCATAAATGGAGAGGGGGAGCGCCAACTCGCTGATTCGCAAGACTCCCTCCCCCCTACTTTTCCGGCAGGTCGTCGACCACCAGCAGCGTCGGTTGCCGGTGAGCGTCCAAGCGCTGGGCAAGATGGAACCGCACCGGGTTGGTGCGACAGCATTGCAATTCCAGTTGCGTCCGGATGCGCAACCGCAACAGGTCGGGATTGACCGGCTGGGTGAGGTAGTCGGCGACGCCGAGTTCAATACCGCACGGATCGTCGGCTTCGGCCAGCGCCGTGACGAAAATCACCGGAATATCGGCAGTTGCCGGCTCAACTTTCAGTTCAGCGAGCACCGTGTAACCGTCCATCTCCGGCATCTGGACATCGCGCAGGATCAGGTCGGGATGGGGCTGGCGCCGGGCGAGTTCGAGCGCCTTGGGTCCACAGGTGGCGGCGGTGATCGTATAGTCGCCACGCAGGAGATTCATCAGGCCACGCAGATTCTCCTGTACATCATCGACGATGAGAATACGGAGACGGGGATGGGTCACAGGCATGAGGGCTTCTCTCAGTCAGTGGACTTGAGGCGTTCCTGCAAGGTGTTCAGGTGGTGCAACGCTTGGTCGACGTCGAATTCATCGACCTGAGCCGCGAGGGTAGCAATCTCCTCGGCGAGAGCCGCATCGCGGACGCCGGTGCGCAGTTCCAGCAGCAGGGGTTCGGCAGCCCCCAAATCATACTCCAGCGCTTGCGCCAGTTGCACCAATCGTTTATGCAACTGTTGGGAGTCGAGTGACGCGGCGATGGGGAGGGGCTTTGCTTCCGGCAAGGCGGCCAGGCCATCGATCTCCTGCATAACGCCCTGTAACCGGGCACGCAGATCATCCAGGGCGGCAACGTCCGGCAGATTCCCCAGTTTAAGTTGGGCGTCGATCACGGCCACTTGGGTAAACAGCGCCGTCGCACCGAGATTGCCGGTTAGACCCTTTAGCGCGTGACAATAGGCTCGGGCGGATGCAGCGCCCTGGGTTGCGGCCAGTCGCTGCAGTTCGTCAACCGCGCCGGCGTAACGGTCGCGGAAGCGGCGCAACTGTTTGCGATAGGCCACCGTGTTGCCGCCCATGCGGCGAACACCGTCGCGGGCGTCAAGGCCGGTTAGCGCGAGCAGATCAGCCGGCAGATCGACTTCAGGCGCTGCCGGAGCAGCAGCGGGGGCGTTGCTGCCGGTTTGCATCGCAGGGTCAAGCACCGCCTGAACCATCGGATCAACCGCGTGTAAGCGGGGATCGAGATATTTTGCAATCCGCCAGGCAGTTTGGGCAATGCGCCGTTTCAGCAGGGTCATTTTCATCGGGACGTCCAGATTGACTTACGCTTCAGGGCATGGGTAGCTTCGCGCTTCGACAGCATGATGTGATGGAGTGACTGCCAGTGGGGAAAGAGATTTCTTCATGTCACACATTCCCAATAGATTTTTAATTTTTGCTCGCCCTTGGCGTCCTGGCGGTTCATCGGTTTTTCCAAATTGAACCTGATAAGCATCGGTGTCAGCGCTCCTCAAGCTTCGCCAGGCGATCACGCGCCTGTTTGAGCTGGAGATGGGTTCGCACCCGGGTCAGGGTGATGGCGGGACGGATCGGTTTAGCGATGTAGTCTGCCGCGCCCAGCGCCAGGCCACGCTCCTCGTCTTCCACGCTATCCAGTGCGGTAATGAAAATGACCGGGATGTATTGCGTCGTCGGGTTCGCCCTTAGCCGCTGCAAAACCTCGTAGCCATCCATCTCCGGCATCATCACGTCGAGCAAAATCAGGTCGGGATGCGGCTGTAAACTGGCCGCCCGCAAGGCGCGTTCACCGGAGTTGGCAGCACGCACCCGGTATAAAAGTCGCAGCAATTCGCCCAGCACGGTCAGATTTTGTGGGGTGTCGTCGACGATCAGAATGGTCGGCGCAGGATTGATGGAGGGGGGCGCCAAATCGGCCATGCGGGTATCCTTGGATAACTTCTTCAAAATAATTTTGATGGTAATCAATAACAATAGCACAGCACCTATCCTGACGATAGCATAGCGCCCGCTGGTCAGCGAATCCATCAAATCGACAGGTTATACGCAGACGTTCTTTCGCCCGGTAAATCCTGCTAATCTGTCAGGAAAACCCGGCTCGGAAAGCCTGGAGGATCTATGCCCGTTCGCAATGTTCTTGTCGTTGATGATTCCAAGTCTGCACGTTTGATGCTGCGTAAAATGTTATTGGGGTTTGGCCTGACGGTGGATACCGCTGAATCCGCCGAGGAGGCGCTGAGTCATTTGCATGTCCAGCAACCGGATGCGATTTTTATGGATCACACCATGCCGGGTATGGATGGAATCGCGGCGCTGCGGCAGATCAAAAAAGATCCGTCGACGGCGGCCATCCCGGTCGCCATGTACACGTCCAGAGATGAGTCGGCCTATCGCGAGGAAGCTCGCCAGGCGGGCGCTATCGATGTACTGATTAAACCGGCGGTTCCCGATATTCTGGGTGTGGTGCTGGAACGGATGCATCAAGCGTTCGATGCCGCGCCAACGCCAGCCAGCATTTCCGAGCCGACCGTAGTTCCAGCAGTTGCTGAGACCGTCAGCAAAGCTTGGATTGAGAAGTTTGTTATCGACAAGACGGAGTCGGTGTTTTACAACGCCATCGAATCGCAAGTACTGCCACTGATTAATGATGTTGTCGCTAAATTACGTCATGACATCAAAACCTGCCCGGCAGACGCCTGTCGCGAGATGGCTCAGCAGGTGTGTGAAGAGCGGTTAGCGGAGTGGTGTCCTTCGGAACGCGATACGGTGTTAACCGATGATACCTTGCAAACGCAGTGGTCTGCATTGCTGGAGGAACGCTTGACTGCCTTCCAGCGTGAGGCGCAGGAAGGTTTGCCGGGCGTGGTGCAGGACATCGCGGCGCAGATCTGCCAGAGCCAGTTGCACGAGTTGTCCGAGCGATTGGTGCGGCAACTGAGTACACGGTTCGCTGAAGCCGTGCGGAAGGCCGCTGCCGCTGCCCGTGATGCTGCGGTAGCGGCCGCTCGCGAAGCCGCGGTCAGCGCTGCTCAGGAGGCGATGGCGCAACAACAGGTTGCCAGTCGAGCCGCGGCTGAGGAAGAACGCGCAGTCATGACAGACTCGCCGGCCTGGTGGCTCGATGCCGAGCGGGCGATGATGCGTCGGGTTTATATCGCAGCGGTCGTGGCGGCGGCAGCCGGCATGAGCGCTGCGGTGCTGGTCTACAGCGGGTTACGGTGATTCTCACCGAAACCGGATAAGCATTCATTATAACAAGTGGGTCTTCATATGAATGAAATGGTGATTTATTTAACGGTGGGGCTGGTTGCGGGTCTGGTCGTCGGCGGCATGGTGATCTATCTGCTGCCTTACCGGAGCTTGCGCAGCGAAAACGCCCGGACGGTGGCGGAACTGACCGAGTTTCAGGCGCGCTGCAACGAGTTGCAGAGTACGTTGACTGAAGAACAGTCAAAAGGCTATCAGGGGCGCCAGACGATGCTGCTGCGGCAGAAACGGTTGGAGAGCGACCTGGCCGAGGCCAGCGAGCGGATGGCTGAGATGGAGCGGCAACACGCCGATTTTACGCAACGGGGTGAGCAGCAGTTGCAAACCCATCGGCAGGAAGCCGTGGATCTGCACGAAACCATCGATCGTCTGGAGCAGGAGCGAGCGGAACTGCAGGAACGCTTAGCGCAGAAGGAAGTCGCCTCGCGTGAGGAGCGGCAAAGCCTGTCGCTGCTGAACAGCCAGTTGGACGATGAGGTGAAGACGTTGCGCCGGGATAGGGAGCAGTTGAGCGCCCGGCTGGAACAACAGCAGGACACCTGGGAGCAGGAGCGGCTGTCTTTGCAAATTCAGATGAATACGCTCGAGGACAACCTGTCGTTGCAAAAGATCGAGGGTGGATCCGGTCTGTCCCCGGATACCGAGCGCATGATGGGGCAATGGCAGGCCGAGTTGGAGGAATTGCGCAAGCAGCGCACGGCCTGGGAGGAAGAACGGCAGGTCTTCCAGGAACAGTTCAAACGGTTGCAGGCCGAGCGGCGGTCGCTACGCACTCAGGTAGCGCAGGGTTCCGGGGAATCGACGGACAGCGTAGGAGCCGACCTGCTGGCGCTGCGTCGACAATTGGATGACGCTCAAAAGGAATGTCAGACCTTGAAGGAGAAACTGGCGGCGCAGGATCTTCAGGCGCAACAAAAGTATGGCGCACTGGAAGCGGAAATCGAGCAATTGATGGAGCGGTTGGTGCGCGAACCGTCACGCGGGGCAGATAGCCCGAACGCCAACCACGGCTAAACCGGTCGCGAAGGAGACAACGATGCTGGCGAAGCTCAGGCGCTTTGGGCCACGGGTTAACCTGATTCCCAATACCGCGATTCAATTTCTGGATTTCGGTTTCAACGTGCATGAAATCCGGCTGTCGCGGGCGTTTCTGACAGCGGCCGGAGCCGATGGGCGGCCGGTGCTAACGCCTCTGTATGCCGACGACGCCAGCGGCCAGTTTGCGACGCGTGAGGGTCAATCGGTCAAGCCGGAACAGGTCTATTCCCTGAACGCGGCCAAGGCAGCGCTGATTTTTGACCAAGTGTGGCTGCCTATTCCCTTCCTGCGCGTTCGTGAGCGGCGGCCGGACGGCGATCATCGTTTCGACAATGGGCCGATCAACTGGGCGCGGGCACGGCTGCTGGAATTGCCCGCGCCGGATGCTGAGGGCTATACCCACCGGGTGACGCTGGCGCTCGATACGCAGTTGCTGCCCACCCGCGAAGGTCGCCCCTATCTGGCCCCCAGTCCGCAGGATATGCAGTCCGGCGAGGAATTCGCACTGAGTGACGCCGAGGACGATACCGGCGCTTTTCTGGCGCAGGAGTGGGTGCAGGAATGGCTGCATCAGCACTTCCACGCCTACGAACGGCGGCGACGCGCCCCACGGCGGGTCGATGAAGCGGCATTGCGTGCCAGTCCCGACGCACAAGCCGCTTGGTTGACGGTGTTGACGGTGTTGCGGAAAGCGGTCACGCCACCCCATCTGCGCTTTACCTTTGTCGATGAGAGTGCCAACGCCCGGCTCAATCAACCCGTCGATGTCGATCTGGCGCTGGACATCGGCAATTCCCGCACCTGCGGGATGTTGATGGAGACCAGTGGCGACGCACCGGTGGATATGAATGACAGCTATCGGCTGGAATTGCGCGATCTGAGCCATCCGGAGCAGGTCTACAACGACCCCTTCCCCAGCCGGATTGAGTTTGCCCGCAGCGCGTTTGGCGACGAGAAGCTGTCCCGGCGCAGCGGCCGCAACAGCGCCTTTCTGTGGCCGACCGTGACCCGTGTCGGCTTCGAGGCGCAGGCGCTGTCCTATTTCAGTCATGGCGCGGAAGGCAGTACTGGGCTGTCCACGCCGAAGCGTTATTTGTGGGATACCGACCTGCGCCATCACGCTTGGCGGTTCAATCCCGGTACGGACAGTACCGGCGACAGTGGTCCGGTGACGACCGGTCCTTTCGTTGGGCATCTGCGTGAAGATGGCGAGGAGCTGGCAGCGGGTGATCCACCAGCGGTGGCTGCATTATTCTCACGCGGGTCGCTGATGAGTTTCTTCGTTGCCGAGGTGTTACTGCAAGCCTTCGTCCAGGCCAATTCCCCGGCCCGCCGTTCCGAACGGGTCTATTCCGAAGCGCCGCGCCGGTTGCGGCGGGTGATTCTGACCCTGCCGACCGCGATGCCTGTGGCGGAGCGCAAGCTGTTTACGCGCCGGGTGCATACCGCGATCCGGCTGACCTGGCGGGCGCTGGGGTTGAATGAAGATCAAGCGCCGGAACCGTTTCTGCAATGGGACGAAGCGACCGGCACGCAGATTGTCTTTCTCTACAACGAGGTCAAGCACAACTTCCAGGGCGACGCCGCGCTGTTTTTCCAGGTGTTTGGGCGGGTGCGGGACGGGTATGGGGAAACGCCCTGTTTGCGGCTGGCCAGTATTGATGTCGGCGGCGGCACCACCGATTTGATTATCACCACCTATCAACTGGAAGGCGGCACTGCACTCCGGCCCACGCAGGAATTCCGCGAAGGCTTCAACATTGCCGGCGATGACGTGCTGTGTGGGCTGATTGAACGGAATGTGCTACCGACCCTGCTGGATGCCATTCGCCAAAGCGGCGCAGCGAATGCTGAAGAGCTGCTGGCGCGGCTATTGGGTGCCAATCGCGGCGATCAGGCCGAGCGCGAGCGGACCTTGCGCCGACAATTTGCCAGTCAGGTGGCGTTGCCATTGGCGCTGGCCATGTTGCAACGGTATGAAAACGCCGATTTGACCACGGGCAATGAGGCAATCACGTTCAAACTGGCCGATGTGTACCCGCCCGGTGCTGGCCCGCATGAGCAGGTCACGGCCTTTCTGGAAGAGGCGGTGCGGGCAGTTGGCGGTCAGGGCTTCACGCTGGCCGAAGTGGCGTTTTCAACGACCATGCTGGCCATTGACACCACGGTGCGCCGGATTATCGGCCAGGTGCTCAGTGACCTGTGCGAAGTGGCGTACCTGTACGACTGTGACTACTTGCTCATTTCCGGCCGACCCTGTCGGTTGCCGGCGGTGCGGGCGGCGATTCTGGCCAAACTGCCGGTTCCGCCGGATCGGATCGTCAGTCTGCACACCTACCGGGTGGGTGACTGGTACCCGTTCCGTTCCGTCGGGGGTCGATTGACCGATCCGAAAACGACGGCGGCGGTGGGCGCGATGGTGTGCGCACTGTCGGAAGGGCAGTTGTACAGGTTCAATCTGCGCAGCCGCGAACTGGGGATGAAATCGACCGCCCGCTTTGTCGGTGTGCTGCAACAAACTGGGCAATTGAAACCAGAGGATGTGCTGTTCGCCAATCTGGAACTGGAGGATCACAAAACCCGCCTGCCGGAAGCGACCTTCGATTTTTATGCGCCGGTCTTTCTCGGTTTCCGGCAATTGAATGTCAAACGCTGGCCGGCCTCGCCGCTGTATCGGGTCACGTTCGCCCATCCTCAGGATGCCCGCACTAAATCCCTGCCGCTCAAAGTCACGCTGGAGCGTTCTACCGATGAAAATGTCGATCTGGATTTCAAGATCATCTCGGTGGCCGATGCCGATGGCAACCAGCAGCCGACTGGCGTGGTGCTCTTAAAATTGCAGACGCTTAAAGACGAATACGGCTACTGGCTGGATACCGGCATCTTCTCGATTTCCGCCCGACCTAGCGATACCCCGCGCCACTAATCTCGAACCCCGAATCCCGAATCCCGAACCGCTATGACCGACACACCGCTCCATCCCTCCCTGCAATCGCAGTTAATCGCTCATCGCCGTCGATCACGGCGAATGAGTCTGGCGATCTTTCTGACGATTGCGGGAGCCATGATCTTCGCTATGACTAGAGCGTTGCAGGGCAACACCTTGGGCGACCTGCTGCAGTTGGCGATGATTGGCGGCATCGCACTGGTGATGGTGGTTGTGTGTGGGGGATTGATGTGGGGGCTAGATCATTTCACGATGCGGCGGTTAATGGACAAAAATCGCCAGTTACAGGAACAAAATAGTAGCGCTGGAGATCATGGTTCATCAGATTAACGGAGGAAAATCAAGTCGTCAATCACCCCGCCCTAAAGGGCGAGGCTTGTGGTGGATAAAACCGCAAGTCTGGATTGACCAGACTCAGCCCAGAACATCGGGCTAC
>JFJP01021697.1_pt1 | contig 26182 bp, 10 predicted proteins | sample 431651 | NCBI WGS metagenome assembly JFJP01 (sample SAMN02602958, study PRJNA72255) | Microbial mat metagenome, whole genome shotgun sequencing project. | biome: fresh water; feature: sink hole; material: water; isolation source: purple microbial (photo- and chemosynthetic) mats found in...
GCGAATTGGCGACAAACTTTAAAACTATGCAAGAGTCGATTATCACGACAATTCATCAACTGCAAACAAGCGAAAAACTGTTGCAGGAATCGCTTGATCTCCTTCCCATACCTCTTTTGATTGCGAATAGCGATGGTCTTCCTACTTTCGTCAATACTGATTTTAGTCACACTTTTGGCTATGAACAGTCTGAAATCGGAGTCGTTGAACCGTGGCTTCAGACGGTGTGTCGATCAGGTGAATGGATTAATGAAATAGGCAATGTCTATCGTGAAGGAACAGTGCATCTGCGTTCAAAAAGTGGTGATGAACGAGTTATTGATTTTTCAATTCAGCCGATTGAATCACGAACGATTTATCTGTTCAATGACAGTACTGAAAAATTTGAAAATCAAAAGAAAACAGAAAACCTAAAAGAACAACTTCACCAGTCGCAAAAGATGGAAGCGGTAGGTCAACTCGCCGGAGGAGTGGCGCACGATTTCAATAACGCGCTCGGTGGAATAATCGGAGCTACAGAACTGCTCAAAATTGGCAATCTTACTCCCGAAGAACAAAGAGAATACCTCGACTTGATCCTTACCGCCGGTGAACGTGCCGGTGATCTGACCAAAAAACTACTGCTGTTTTCACGCAAAGGAAATAAGGCGAGCAGTGCTGTCGATTGTGCGAAAATCGTGAATGAAACCGCATCACTCTTGAAACACACGATTAACAAAAACATCACTGTTTCCGTGGATAATCGATCAACCTTTGCCTCGATCATCGGCGATGATTCGCTCCTGCAAAATGCTTTCATGAACATGGGTATCAACGCTTCACACGCCATGCCCAACGGCGGAGAGTTGACATTCACGCTGATAAATCTCGAACTGGATGCTGAGTATTGTGAAATTTCCCCCTTTGAAATAAAGCCGGGTGGATATCTTGAAATAGCCATTCGTGATACCGGAACCGGAATGTCACCAGAAATTCAATCCCGCATATTCGAACCGTTTTTCACCACCAAGGAAGCGGGAAAAGGAACCGGACTCGGCATGGCGGCGGTGTACGGAACGGTTCAGGAACACGGCGGAGCGATCACGGTCTATTCCGAAGTGGGAACTGGGACGGTGTTTCATATCTATCTGCCGGTTACCATGGAAACGGCGACAGCAACGAATCACCCCGAAGAGATTTCGCAGGGAACCGGAACGATTCTGGTGATCGATGATGAAGAACTGATCAGAATCACTGCCAGTGCCCTGCTGGTGAGTCTCGGATACAAGGTAATTCTCGCGACCAACGGTCTTGAAGGGGTGAACACTTTTTCGGAGGCTAAAAATGAGATCGATCTGATCATTCTCGACATGATCATGCCGGTCATGGGCGGGCGCGAAGCGTTTACCAAACTCCGTGAAATCGATTCGACCATTCCCATTATTATCGCTTCCGGATTCGCCAAGGAAGAGGATATGGAATCTCTGAAAAAAGAGGGCGTCAACGGATTCCTCAACAAACCATTTCGAAAGACCGAACTGGCGGGCATAATTACATCAATTCTAACCAAGGAATTATTATGAAAATCGCAATCTGTTTTTTCAGTGGAACCGGCAATACCGCCTACGCTGCGGCTCAGTTGAGCGATCACTTTACCTCGCTAGGCCATTCAGTGGAACTCTGTACAATGGAACAGGGTGATCCCGTGCAGGCCAGTGATGCCGACCTTCTTATGCTGGGTGGTCCGATCTATGCCGGGAATGTTCCCGAAGCGTTTATTCGCTGGGTTCTGCGGAAAATCCCATCGGCAAAACCCGGTGCAAGGGCGGCACTTTTTTCTACCTCTGCCGGACTTCTAAATGCAAACGGCATTCGTTCACTTGCAGTCAAAGCGGTCAAAAAGGGGTATACTGTGGTGGGAAGTTTCACCTTTGTTATGCCGCGAAATTTTTACTTTGGATCATATGCACCAATGGAACCAGAACTGATCCGCGATATTCTTAAAAAAACAACCCGTGAAATCGGTGAAGCAGCAGCTCTACTCTGTGGTGAACCTCAGCCGGAAGAGATCTCTGCGAAGGGTATTCTTGCTTTGGATTTAACAGCAGAACTCATGTCGGTTATGGCACGATTCATGGGAAAACAGTACTCTGCAGATGAAAACTGCATCCGATGCAGAAAGTGTGAAAAGAACTGTCCAACCGGAAATATCAAGCTGCTGCAGTCCAAAGTTCAGTTCGGATTGTCGTGTATGCTCTGTACCCGATGCATTCATGGCTGCCCGACTCATGCGATTCGCTATGGGAAAAAGCTCTATCCGCAATACCGGATCAATGAGATCACCAAGTGGAATCTTGAATAAATCGGCACATTTAAAAGGAGTATCAAAATGAGAATCAGCTCTTTATGTGTAATGATAATTGCTCTCTTCAGCTTCGTCTTTTCTGAAACGGATAGTGGTATACTCGATCTGAAATCCCGTCTGACAGCATCGTCCGAACCGATTCCGCTCGCCGGTGAATGGTTGGTGGTACCCCATCGACTGCTGACCCCTGATGATTCAATCAAAGATGGAGAATCGATGGTGCAGCAGGTTCCTTCGAGCTGGACGAAATATTCGTTTCGCGGTAAACCTCTACCACCTGCGGGAGTGGCCACCTATGTCGTATCAATCATAATCCCAACAACGTACAGAGACTCTCTTCTTGCATTTCACTTCCCGAGAATCGGATCATCCTACCGCTGTTTTGTTGATGGGAAAATCATTGCTGAAGCGGGAAATGTGACAGAGTCACCGCAAACGATGGTTCCGGGATATCGATATCAGACTGTTCCATTTACTCCGCAGTCGGATACAATCAAAATGATCATTCAGGTCGCCAACTTTCAACAGATTGATCCGGGGATATGGCACGCGATTACATTTGGAACCGCCTCCGCACTCGAACGATCCGAGACAAAAGGTCAATCGATTCACTTAGTAATGATTGGACTTCTTTTCATGATCATGCTGTACCATCTCTGTGTTGCCTTTTTTATGCGCAGTGAACGTTCAGCACTCTATCTGGGACTATTTGCGGGATCCCTGATTCTCTATCTTGGCACACTTCACCATATTCCATTCTGGATTTTAGGCACAGAACCAGATTTTCATCTCTCTCTTCGCCTGAGTTACCTCAATGGATTGTTCCCTTCACTTCTGATCTATTTCACAATGCGTTCACTCTTCCCCGATGAGTATCCTCGTTTGTTCCATAGAGTTGTAGTGGCACTTTTACTGATACACATTGCGGTAACCGCCGTTTCACCGTCAATGTTCTACACCACTCTTCTTCCGTTTACCGCCCTGATGACACTCGCTCTTTTACTGGCGATTGCTCTCCGGCAGATCTCTGCACTCAAGCACAAGCGTGAAGGTGCCCGTGCAATGGTGATTGCCTTCGGGGTTATGGTTGTTTTCTGGATAAATGACATTCTCTATTCCGCACTTCTTATTAAAACTGCGTATATCGGTGAATGGGGAATTATCGCTCTTATGACCTTTTATGCGGTTTTTCTGGCGTTCCGTTTTTCACGTTCTTTTGCCAAAGTCAAACTACTCGCGACGGATCTGCAAGACCGAGAGTCATCACTTCAGCAGACACTCACTCAACTGCAGGAACATCGGAGTTTTACGATTCAGGCAGTGAACAATTCTCATCAGCTCTTTGGGTGGATTACTCCTGACGGAATACTTCAGTTTGCAAACCAGACGGCACTCTCGATGATTGCATGTCGTTCTGAAGATGTGGTAGGAAAACTATTCTGGGAAACGCCATGGTTCTCTCATAATGAAACGGAGCAACTCCATCTGCAGGAAGCAATTGGAACCATCCGTTCGACGGAACTTCCGATTCGATATGATACGATTCACAGGGACAAAGAAAATCGTGAGCATCAGATTGATTTTCACCTTCGCCCCACCTTTGATCAATCTCACCGTATGGTAGCAATCGTTGCCGAAGGGGTTGATGTAACAGAAGAACGACAGGCTGCGCTCAAAGAGAAAACACTAAAAGAACAACTTCATCAGTCACAAAAAATGGAAGCGGTCGGGCAGCTTGCCGGTGGAGTAGCTCATGATTTTAATAACGCTCTGGGGGGAATTCTTGGAGCTGCGGAACTTCTAAAAACTGAAGGGGTTTCTGCGGAAGAACAAACAGAGTATCTTGATCTCATTCTCACCGCCGGTGATCGTGCTGCAGATCTTACTAAAAAGCTGCTGCTCTTTTCACGCAAAGGAGCAAAGGTAAGTTCCGCGGTTAACTGCACAAAAATTGTCGAGGATACCGTTTCTCTGCTGAAGCATACAATCAACAAAAATATCACTGTCAAAATGGAAAACCGGGCGATTCAGACATCCGTGATCGGAGATAACTCTCTTTTACAAAACGCACTCATGAACATGGGGATCAACGCCAGTCATGCCATGCCTGACGGCGGAGAACTTACATTTACTCTGGAAAATCTCGAGCTTGATGCCGAGTACTGTGAAGTTTCTCCCTTTGATATGAAACCGGGCGAATATCTGGAACTATCGATTCGTGACACCGGCTGCGGCATGAGTCCGGAAATTCAAACCCGCATATTCGAACCATTCTTTACCACCAAGGAAGCGGGCAAAGGAACGGGACTCGGTATGGCTGCGGTGTACGGAACGGTGCAGGAACACAACGGTGCGATTACGGTCTACTCCGAAGTTGGTACGGGAACGGTGTTCCGAATCTACCTGCCGGTCACAAGCGAAACCGTCAAACGCGAAATAGAGTCTGAGACGATTCCTGTTGGATCGGGTACAATTCTGGTAATTGACGACGAAGAACTGATCCGCGTGACCGCATCGGCACTGCTTCGATCCATGGGATATCGTGTAATCCTCGCGACCAACGGGCTCGAAGGCGTCAACACATTCGCCGAAACAAAAGAGGATATCGACCTGATCATTCTCGACATGATTATGCCGGTCATGGGCGGGCGCGAAGCGGATTCGCCAAAGAAGAGGACATGGCCGCTCTGAAAAAAGAGGGCGTGAACGGATTCCTCAACAAACCGTTCCGAAAGGCGGAACTGGCGGAGATGGTGGGAAAAGCAATACCTGATACTGCATGGCAATGAAAAAGTGAGGGAGGAAAAAATGTGTCTACGAATAGTACTTTTGATCGTGCTGCTTTTCGCAGTTACCGTTTACTCTGAACTCTTAGTGCAGCAGAAAGTAACCATTGGAGTTCTCGCCCTTCGAGGAAAAGATCAGTGTATCAAGCAATGGGAATCGACAGCAACGTATCTCTCTTCGAAAATTGAGGGAACTACATTTTCGATCATCCCACTAACTTTCGACGAGGTCTGCAATAAGTCTAAAACTGATAGTCTCGATTTCTTTCTTGTCAATCCGGCGTACTATGTTCGCCTTGAACGAAGCAGAGGAGTACTGCGAATTGCAACGATGGTGAACAAAGACAACTCAGAACAGATAAGTCAATTTGGAGGTGTCATCTTTACCCGCCATAACCGTGATGATATTCAAACGATTCAGGATATAAAGAAAAAGTCATTTATGGCAGTTAGTTCTGGCTCATTTGGTGGATGGTACGCCGCAAAACGGGAGTTTCTTGAAAGAGGAATTGTTCCGGAAGATCATTTTTCTAGCATTCTGTTTGGCCAATCGCATGATTCTGTTGTACACGCTATTTTCAAGGGAACTGTAGATGCCGGTACTATTCGAACCGGCATTTTGGAAGCGATGGAGAAAGAAGGTATCTACGATACCGACAGCTTTAAAATTATCAATGCTCAAGATTCGCATTTTCCCTTCGCACATTCAACGAAACTGTATCCAGAATGGCCTTTTGCGGCATCCTCAAAAACAGATAATGAGTTGGCAAAAAAAGTTGTGATTGCACTATTAGCCATACCCGATACCGCAGAAGCTCTTAAAACTGCTCAGATTGCGGGATGGACTATTCCGGGCAACTATAACGAAGTTGCCAATTGTCTCAAAAGTGTGAAAGCTCCACCCTTTGAACATTGGGGAGAGATTTCGGTTCGAGCACTGTTTATTCAGTATGGAATTTGGGTCATACTATTTCTTGTTTTTTCGGTGCTTCTTCTCCTCTACTCCGGGGTGAGACTGGTTAAAAAAATCCGCAAAAGTTCAAATGAGAATAGAAAGTTACAAGGAATTTCGTGGGAGTATTTACTCTATAGTTCAGCTTCATTTATGACAGGATCTTTTGTTCTTATGCTGTTTTCTGCCCTTCAGAAGATTATGGCGGGGTACTCGCTTAAACCCAAAGGTTTTACCATACCTTTCATTTTTGGCGGAGTTGCCGGTTTCATCATTGGAACACTTTTCTCATATCAGATCCGTCAGAAAAACAGAATTTCAAGGCAGTTGGAAGAGTTACGCACTGGTAAAGAACTATTGCACAACAGTGCCAAAATGGAGGCGATTGGTCAGCTTGCAAGTGGAGTAGCACACGATTTTAACAACGCTCTTGGGGCAATCATGGGAGCTGTGGAGTTATTAAAAACTGACACTCTTTCGAAGGACGAACAACGTGAGTATTTTGAATTAATTCTCACCGCTGGCGGTCGTGCCGCCGATTTGACTAAGAAACTCCTCCTCTTTGCCCGCAAAGGGAACAAAGCTAGTTCTACGGTGAACTGTGCCAAAATTGTTGAAGATACCGTTGCACTTTTAAAACACACAATCAACAAAAACATTACCGTGTCCGTAGAAAACCGTGCGATTCAGACATCGGTGATCGGTGATGATTCACTTCTTCAAAATGCAATTATGAACATGGGAATCAACGCTTCGCATGCTATGCCGGATGGCGGGGTGTTGACATTTACTTTGGAAAATCTTGAACTGGATGCGGAGTACTGCTCGGTATCTCCCTTTGAAATCATTCCCGGAGAATATCTCGAAATCTCAATACGTGACACCGGAACTGGTATGCCTCCAGAGATTCTGTCGCGCATATTCGAACCGTTCTTTACCACCAAAGAGGCGGGAAAAGGAACGGGACTCGGCATGGCGGCGGTGTACGGAACCGTTCAGGAACACAACGGAGCGATTACGGTTTACTCCGAAGTGGGCGCGGGAACGGTGTTCCACGTCTATCTTCCCGTTACCGCTGAAACTGTTCGACGGGAGATTACATCTGAACCAAAGGGAACTGGATCAGGAACAATCCTTGTGATCGATGACGAAGAACTGATTCGGATCACTGCCTCGGCGATGCTTCGATCGCTGGGGTACAAAGTCATTCTCGCCACGAACGGTCTTGAAGGCGTCAACACGTTCGCCGAAACAAAAGAGGAGATCGACCTGATCATTCTCGACATGATCATGCCGGTTATGGGCGGGCGCGAATCATTCGCCAAACTCCGTGAAATTGATCCGACAATTCCGATCGTCATTGCTTCCGGATTCGCCAAGGAAGAGGACATGGCTGCACTGAAAACTCAGGGGGCAAACGGATTCCTGAACAAACCATTCCGGCGAGCGGAACTGGCGGAGATGGTGGGAACGGCAATGACTCGTATGCGATAGTTCTTGCAATACCCAATTGTTCGTGCTACACTGAACCGTAACTACTTTTAGGGGGACTTGATGAAACTGAAATCGATGAAACAGGTTATGATTGGTGTGATTGTGTCACTCATGGCAGTGGTGGTGGGAATCACGTTGCTCTTTACAATCATTCGCACCGTAGAAGGACAAAATAGTGCCATTGAAAGTGCAAAATTACAGCTCACCGGACATGCGGGAGAGATCAGTGGCGAAATTGTCAGTCGTCTCAATTTTCAAATGTCAGTGGCATCACTGATCAGCAAAGAGATGATAGCAAATAAGACGAGCGGACTCACTTCGCGATCGCGCGTCGATGCACTTCTCAAAAACTACCTTGAAATGGACAAGGGCTTTTTCGGAACCTATTCAGTGTGGGAAGCGAATGAGTGGGATGGTCAGGACTCTCTCTTTCTCAATACACCTCCGTCTGATGCGACTGGTCGCCTTTTGACTTACTGGAACCGCGCCAGTGGCACAATTAAGTCCGAGGCGGTGGTGGCTTATAATCCCAGTGACGCCGGTTCAGAATGGTATCAACTTCCTTATTCGCAGAAGCGCTCATATCTTATCGATCCATTTGCCTATGCCGTGGGTGGTAAAAATGTGCTCATGGTTTCCGGCGTGGTTCCCATTGTGCTCGATGGCAAAAGTGTCGGGGTCAGCGGAGTTGACATGGCCATGGATTTTGTCCAGTCAGAACTGCGGGCGGTTCAAAAAGAGCTCTACGAAGGAAAAGCTGAACTGCTTCTGCTTTCATCAAATCGCACTATTGCCGGTGCAACGGTTGCTGATTCTCTCTTAGGAAAATTGGCCTCAAAAGAACTCCTTCCTTCTGCGGAGATTGAGTCTGAACTGGAAGCAAAAGGATTTGTGGTACAACTGACCGCCAAAGAGATGGTACTCTGGCAGAAAATCCCCCTTCCTACCGACGATAAAGCGTGGATTCTTTCACTTTCCGTTCCTCGATCGACCATATTGGCTCCCGCTGTCGCCATGACCCGCAACTCAATTCTCATGGGACTGATACTTATTGTGGCATCGCTGGTGTACGCCGCATTCAGAGCACGAGCAACGACTCACCGAATTGTCGAACCTGTGGCTGCCTGTGTGAAAGCAGCTCACGATGCAGCCGAAGGAAACACGGAGTTTGGAATCACCGATGCCTCAATCGAAGAACTCCATGATCTGGTACTTTCGTTCAGAAAAATGGGTAACTCATTGGAGAAAAAAGTCTCCATCGTCGAGTCAATCGCTGCGGGAGATCTTCTTGTTGAACCCGAAGTTCTTTCAGATAAGGACCGCTTGGGAATTGCCCTCGTGGATATGGTAGAACAACTCGGTGAAACGCTCCACCGAATCAGCGTCGCCACCATTGCAGTAGAAACGGGATCGGGCCATTTGGCGCAAGCGTCGAATGCACTCTCCGATGGAGCAAGTTCGCAGGCCGCTTCGATCGAAGAGATCCACAGCAGTCTCACCGAAATTACCTCCAGTGCGAACGAAGTCGCCAATAAAGCAGTGGAAGCGGCTCAGATTGCACAAAAATCGGAAGAGATTGCTCACACCGGAGCTGACCAGATGGAAGGGTTGTCGCGAGCCATGGTAGAGATCGAAAAAGCGAGTGGATCGATTGCCAAAATCATTAAAACGATCGAAGATATTGCTTTCCAGACCAACCTTCTCGCGCTCAATGCCGCAGTCGAAGCAGCACGAGCGGGTCAGCACGGAAAAGGATTTGCCGTAGTGGCCGATGAAGTCCGCACTTTGGCAAATCGCAGTGCCAAAGCAGCTGCCGAAACAGGAAATCTGATTCAATTGACCAATGAAAAAGTAGAAAACGGCGTGGCGATGGCGAAAACCACAGAGTTAGCTTTTGATTCGATCCGCGCTTCTGTGGCCGATGTGGCAAATCGGATACAGATTATTGCCGAAACGGTTAGTTCCCAGGCAAAAGGTGTTGCGGAAATTGGCATTGGACTCGATGTAATTAATCAGGTGACTCAATCGAACACGGCTCACGCAGAAGAGAGCGCCGCAACTTCGGGAGAACTGGCAATGCAGTCGGTGGAACTTCACACGCTGGTCAGTCGTTTCCGGTTTGACGATTCAGAACCAGTTGTTCAACAGAGAATAAATCTTCCAAAAGCCAAACAGTCGACACCACAACCCAAAACCGTGGCGACCAAACGATCAAACTCTGCGCTTGGGTGGGAAGGCACTGACTATTAGCAAATGCCGCTAAAACAGTCGTAATCTCTTTCGACGAGATCAAGGAGACACACGGACACACGCGGGATCATCAATGGATGTTCCCGCGTGTTTTGTTTTATAGAACCGCAGAGTAACAGCTTCAGTTTCAGAGTGCCCTGATTAGCATTTCTCGGCGGTGGCGGGGAGCTTTTCTCACAAAAGCGATCTTATCTGTTGAATCTTTGGTTGTCCTTAGGGTACAATCTATCTGATTAAACCATTTCTAGGAGGTTCCTATGAAAAAACTGATGCTGATGATCGCCAGTTTCTGCCTATTCTTCCCTCTCTTTGCGGAAGAGAACGCTACCGACGCCGAAGTGACAGCCATGGTTGACAAAGCGGTGAATCTGATCAAATCAAAAGGCGCGGCCGCCTTTGAAACAATCAACAAAAAGGACGGTGGATTTTATCAGGAGTCAAAAGATCTCTATGTTTTTGTCTACAACGAACAGGTCGAAATGATTGCTCACCCGTACAAACCGGATCTGGTGGGCAAAACATTTAAAGGAAAACCGGATGTGAAAGGAAAAATGTTCCGCGATGAAATTGTAGCTCTCGCTCTTTCAAAAGGAAAAGGGTGGGTTGAGTACAGCTACCAAAAACCGGGTGATCCCGGCATCTATCCTAAAGTTACCTATTGTAAACTGGCTGTTTCCGGTGGTGTGAAATACATTGTCTGTGCAGGAAAATATAAGGATAAAAAGTAGGTTCCTATGAAACTGACCGGAAAGCTCCTATCGATCCCTGTGGCGGCACTGCTCATTTTTGGTGGGGTAATTGTTCTCACTGTTACTCTTATGGGAACAGTAAAAGATCAGTTTAAGTCACTTACCACTGTAGATGTAGAATCGCTGGTGGCCAGTTCTCAGTTGCGCACTAGTGCCCTTCGCCTTGCTGCGATTCCCGGAGAAACGATTGTTTCGCTTATGATGGGAAATCCCGTCGAGTCCGTGGAGGTTCATTTAAAAGAGAGCGATACTCATATCGCTCTTTTGCGTGAACAGCTTCCCAAGCGGGACAGTTCTGCAGGGATCGCTCAAAAACTAGCGCTCACCGATTCACTCTATAAAGATATCGCCGACAAGTGTCGCGGTGGTGATTCCTATGGCGCTTCGGAACAGATGGGAAGTTTCAGCTCCGCAGTCCATGAAATCATTACCGTCCTCGATACGATTTCGGCGCAATCAGAACAGCGAGTTCGCACCACGGGAAAAAGTGGCGAAGAGACGATCGATACGTTAGTGAACATAATGATCATTGCGGGAGTGGTGGCCTCAGTTATTCTTTTGGTAATTTCCGGAATAATATCTGGACGACTTGTGGGTTCACTGAAACAGGTGATTCGTTTCATTTCTCAAAGACTTACCGCAGACGATTTTTCGAAAACTCTTCCTGTTTCTGGTAAAGATGAGATCGGCGAATTTGTTCAGTGGCTCAATCGGTTTATAGATCACATGAAAGAGATGCTCAAAACCGTAAAAACGCGGTCGGAAGTGCTTTCGGAGAGTTCGATCAAACTAAAAATGATATCAGGAAATGCAGAAAATTCACTGAGTGAGATGAGTCAGCACAATCAACTGGCAGTCTCTTCCATTGATCTTTTAAAAGGGAGCATGAACGAGGCGTGTCGCGATGCGGATAGACTCTCTGGCGATGTGCACAGGATTGTTTCTTCCACCGAAGAAGCGTTACGTCATACCGATATGGTTGTTCAAGAAAGTAATCACACGGGAGAACTGATTCTTTCTACCCGAGAACGAGCACTGCGCAATGCCGAAGTTTTTGAACGACTCACCAATGTGGTTCAACAGGTTGGACAAAATGTGGCTGCAATCAAAAAGATCGCCGATTCGACCCGAATGCTCGCGGTAAATGCTTCAGTGGAGGCAGCACGGGCAGGTCGCGACGGGGCGGGATTTGCCGTGGTCGCTCAGGAGGTGCATTCACTGGCCGAGCAGAGTGGAAAGATGGTGTCATCTATTGGCGTATCCTTTAACGAAGTGCAACAGGTGAGCGACATGATGCGCACCGATATTGAACAGACCGTTCATGTGACGCAGGATCTGGACAGCGCTCGTGTGACAATCGAAAAGAACATGGAAATTCAGCGAGAACAAATTTCAGAGATCGCCACCATGGCGCTCGATATCAAATCCGGAATCTACTCACTGGGTACTTCACTCGCGGAAGCACTTTCCTGCACTGATCAGCTGAAAACGACATCGCACCTTATCGCCGACGAAAATCTTCGTTTGGTCGAAGGTGGTCACCATCTTTTTGCAGAATCAGAATCCCTGGAACAGCTTTCACTGGAAATGCGTTTGTTCACCGATCGCTTTACCGTCTAAAAAACACACAAGAGTATTACCACAGCACCGGATCCGTAGATTCGGTGCTTTTTTCTACTTGGCCGAGTCAGTTCATCTGATCATTTCATTCGTGACATTGCCCCTTTTTCGAGGTACAATTACCTGTATGCTTTCAAAAACTGACACAATTCGTAACAACAGCGAACCTCTTGAATGAGAGTGTTCAAAAAATGGGGATATCGCCATGACAAAAGAGCAGCAAAACAGATCATCAAATCTCATGTATCGACTCATGGTTCCCCTGTCGATACTACTGACCCTGAGCTTTCTCCTTGCAGGTGGCCTACTCTGGATGCAACATCAGAATCGGCTTAATGAGAGAACAACAATGGTCGTGAACGATGTGCAAAAACAGTTGCATGGAATTCTTCAGGAACAGTCTCTAGGACTCTCGGCAATGAACCATTTCATTGCCGATGACGAACGAACGCTCAAGGGTCTGAAAAATTGCAGTCGCAAGGAGCTTCAAGCCGCTTGGCAAGCGAACTATCAAGAACTAAATGAAGAACACGGCGTAACTGTTTTCAACTTGTTTGATACAAACCGCGTTTTTCTGCTCCGTCATCACCAACCACAAAAGTTTGGCGACCGCCGAGATACCTATCTTATGAAAGAAGCGGAACGCACGGGTAAAACGGTTACGGGATTAGAGGTTGGTCCGCTGGGGCTTTTGAGCCTTCGAGCGATACAAGCTGTCCACGAAAAGGGTACTCTTCTGGGATATGTGGAACTGGGCAAGGAGATCGAGGATGTTCTCCATGCGATTCACTCGAACTCTTCTAATCTGGAACTGGCGATTGCGATTCGCAAAGAAAACCTCAACCGAGAAAAATGGGAACTGGTGACACAGGGCGTTGGCCGACATGCGAACTGGGATCTTCTTCCTCACAGTGTAATCAGTTACGCTTCGCAAGGAACACTTCCTCAGGAGTTTATCCCTTACGCCGATCACGACTTTACGCATACACTCAAACACGGTGAATCAAAAGATGTTCGATCAGCCCATGGCGATTGGCGATTTACCGTGGTGCCCTTAAAAGACGCTTCCGGTACCGAAGTGGGCGATCTCATGATCATGAACAATATCACCGATCTCAAGGCTCAATTTAATAAAACGGTACTTGCGGCAAGTACTGTCGGCGCCCTGCTGTTTGGAATTCTCTGGACTCTTGTATTCATTATGTTGCGCCGAACTGAACGGTTGATACACGTTCAAAAAGCAGATCTTACCGAGAGCGAAGATCATCTTCGCATTCTTTTTGAAGATTCGCCGGATGTCTATTTGGTGATTAAAAATGAAATTATTGGTGTCTCATTGGATCATATTTCACCAGAGTTTCAACCCGATGGTTCCCGTTCTGATGAATCGGCAAAAGAAAAAATGGAAGAAGCACTTCAGCGAGGAAATACCACCTTTGAATGGCAACATCGCCGATTTAATGGTGAACTGTTTCATGCGGAAGTTTCCATTACGGCAAGTATCGAGAAAGATGAACCGATTTTACTGGCAACGTGGCGCGATATAACCGCTCGCAAAGAGGCTGAAGAGGCATTGCTTGCGGTAAAGGCAAACATGACGTCCATTGTAGAAAACACCTCGGACAGTATATGGTCAATTAATCGTAGTTATGAGATCGTCTATATAAATCAGGGATTCGCTCAGGCATTCAACGCAGTTTTCGGGGTGCTACTTGTGCCCGGTGTAAATATTTGTGAATCACTTCCTGATGGGGTAAGAGAAATACAAAAAGAACATTACGACCGAGCATTAGCAGGTGAAAGCTTTACCTTTATCGATGCTATCCCCGTTCCCGGTGGGGATATCTATATCGAAGTTTCTGCAAATCCTATTGTAGTGATGGGCGAAGTCACGGGAGCCGCATTTTTTGGGCGAAACATCACCGAACGCAAACAGGCGGAAGAGACACTCAAGCAGGCTCAAGCAATGGCTCACATCGGGAACTGGGAGTTGGATCTCGTGGAAAATACGCTCTTGTGGTCTGAAGAAATTTATCGCATTTTCGAAATAGATTCAACTCACTTCAGTGCCACTTACGAAGCATTTGTCGAAGCGATTCATCCGGAAGATCGCGAAATGGTGAATGCTGCCTATACTGAATCGCTGGCCAACAAAGAGCCCTACAGCATTGATCATCGCCTGCTCATGTCCGACGGACGAGTGAAATATGTACACGAACAGTGCGAAACCGTCTTTGATGAAAATGGAATGCCGCTCCGGTCGGTGGGAACGGTTCAGGATGTGACGGAGCAGAAAAAATCAGATGAACAGATTCGAGAAAATGAAAATCTCCTGCGCGATGTTTTCGAAAACACCCTTTCTGGGTTCTGGGACTGGAATCTTGTGGACAACAGCGAATATCTCAGCCCGGCATTCAAGAAAATGTTCGGCTATGAAGATCATGAAATGGAAAATGCCCCGGAATCTTGGCAAAGGATTGCCTTTCAAGAAGATCTTCCCATGGTGTACGAATCGTTCAATCGCCATGTGACAAGTCACGGGCAGGAACCGTTCTACAATGAGATTCGTTACCATCACCGCGATGGATCAACGGTGTGGGTTATCTGCGCCGGTCGAGTGGTCGATTGGAGCAGTGAAGGTAATCCGCTTCGCATGGTGGGGTGCCATATCGACATCACCGCAAAAAAACAAGCTGATGAAGAGTTGAAAATCTCCGCTCTACGTCTTTCGCTGGCAACACAAGCGGGAAATGTGGGCGTTTGGGATTATGATGTCGTTCACAACGTGCTTCTGTGGGATGAACAGATGTACTCGCTCTACGGAATCACCGCAACGACATTCGGTGGAGCGTACCAATCGTGGCGAGCAGGACTTCACCCGGATGATGAAGAGCAGGGCGATCGCGAAATTCAGATGGCACTGATCGGTGAGAAAGATTTCAACACAGAGTTCCGCGTAATCTGGCCCGATGGATCAGTGCACTTTATCCGAGCACTCGCCATGGTAATGCGCGATTCCGAAGGCAACCCGATTCGCATGATCGGGACAAACTGGGATATCACGGAACAAAAACTGAGTGAAGAGAACCTTCGCGCTGCCAAGGAACAGGCAGAAACGGCGAACCGTACAAAATCAGATTTCCTGGCCAACATGAGTCATGAAATCCGCACCCCCATGAACGCAGTTCTCGGACTGGGCCGCCTTCTCGAAGATAGTCCGCTCAATGCTCAACAGCGTGATTATCTCAAAAAGATCAACCGCTCTTCAAAACTTCTGCTCGGCGTTATAAACGACATTCTTGATTTCTCCAAGATCGAAGCCGGAAAGATGGAACTTGACATTCAGCCTTTCGCCCTTGAAGAGGTTTTGGATCAAACGAAAATGCTCTTTGTCAACACCGTTAAAACAAAAGGGCTTGAACTGATTATCGACTGTTCACCCGATGTTCCCCGCGCCGTGCTGGGCGATTCACTTCGGCTGACACAGGTGCTCACCAATCTCATGGGAAATGCAGTAAAATTTACAGAAAACGGACAAATTGCACTTCATATCCGACGACTCTTTACCGCAACGGTTCCTCACGGTTCGTGCCAACTGCAGTTCTGTGTCGAAGATAGCGGAATCGGCATGAACGAAGAGCAGATGAGTCACCTGTTCAAACCATTTTCTCAGGCCGACAGTTCAACCACGCGCAAGTACGGCGGAACGGGGCTGGGGCTCGTGATCAGCAGCCGCCTCGTGGAAGCCATGGGAGGAAAGCTGGAAGTCACCTCCGCAGAAGGAAAGGGGTGCAGTTTCTTTTTCACGCTCACGTTGCCCACCGCTTCCGATGCCTTGGGAATTTCCGATCGCCCCGAATTAATTGCTGATTCCATCTCATTTCTGGTGGTGGATGATCAGAAAATGGCTCGCAGTGTACTCCGCAAAATTCTTGAAAGCTGGAATGCTCGTGTGGAAGAAGCTTCTTGCGGAACCGAAGCAATAGACGCGATTCTTGCAGCGCAACAACGAGGAGAACAGTTCAGCTATGTGTTGATGGACTGGAAAATGCCAGGAGAACTGGATGGGATTGAAACAATTCATACCCTTCACGAACTCTACAAACAGGGTACATTGACCTCCAAAGAACCGCCGTTCTTTGTAATTAGTGCCTACGATAAAACAGATCTCCCTCAAGAAGAAGCGACCCTCTACTCTGGGTTCCTCAGAAAACCAGTGATTGCTTCGGATCTTTTCAATGCCATGATGGAAGTGTCAGGAGGTTCACTGAAACCGGTGAATAACGACATCAGTGGAACAACTCCTTCCTTTGCGGGATACACAATTCTCTTGGTCGAAGATAACGAACTCAATCAAGAAGTAGCCTCGCGGTTTATCGAAAAAACCGGTGCGGAAGTTATCGTGGCAAACAATGGCGTAGAATCGTTGCAACAGTTAGAAAAGTATCCTTGCGATTTGGTTCTCATGGATCTTCAGATGCCCGTCATGGATGGATTTACCGCCACCGCAGAGATTCGCCGTCGCGAAGCAGAGTCAGGAAGCACTCGCACTCCCGTGATCGCACTTTCTGCGGCCGTGATGGAAGATGATCGACGCAAAGCCATAGAATCAGGGGTCGATGGCCATCTGGCAAAACCGATCGATGAAAAAGAACTTTTCCACGTACTATCTTCATTTCTGACCGTTCGCAGTTCCGCTAAATCAGCTCCCGTGGCTACAGAAAGTGAAATATCATTTCCCGAGCTCGAAGGATTTGACGTTCAACGCGGAAAAGCAGCATCGCAGAACGATCCAAAATTCTTCCACAAACTTATCAAACTCTTTAGCGCTCAGATCTCCCGCGACTTCTCCGATTTTTGTGCAATAGCACCAACACTCTCCTTTGGCGATCTAGAGAAAAAAGCGCACACTCTCAAGGGAGCAGCGGCTACACTGGGAGCAGTAACTATTGCTCAATGCGCCGAAGTGCTAGAAATGTCAGGGAAACACGGCACCCCCCTTTCTCAAGAGAGTATAGACTCGTTGAATGACGCGATCGAACAGGCTCAGCGCAGTATGAATCACTGTCTCGATCAACGCGGTGTTTCATCGTTGATTATTTCCGAAGAACAGGGGTTCCGAGCACTTTCGGAGCTGAAAATCCTCTTAGAAAACAGCAGTTGGGTTGAACCGGATCTCTTGGAAACAACCTGTAGCTTTCTCGTACAGAAATTCGAAAGCGACCGGGTGGAACCGTTCAAAATCGCAGTGGAAAATTTCCAGTTTGAACAAGCCATCTCACTTTTGGAACTGCTATCTTGAATCGACGGAGAATAGTCGTTTGGACTATTCTCCGTTTTCTTTAGAGACGTTATTTGCGATGTATCAAGATTCGAGTAAACCCTGTTCCAATCAAAAAGCGATATTTCGTTACATCGGGATTGATCCGCGTGACTTCGGCACAGAACGCCCACTCTTTTCTTATCAAATTTTCCTTTCAGTGTACATTCAGCCCTTGAATACCAGACCATTTCATTCGTGACATTATTTAAACTTCAAGGTAAAATGGCTACATTAAAAAAGCGATTGAACGGTTCTTTCAGGGGGATAGGCTATGCTCAACGATACAACACCAAACAATACATCGGAACTTCGCGCTCAAGCAGAGCAATTCCAATCGCTGGTTAACAATATCCCCGGCATAACCTACCGCTGTAAGAATGACACAGACTGGACGATGATTTATGTCTCTGCCTTGGTTGATTCGGTCACGGGGTACACGGCAAAAGAGTTGATCGGTAACACGGTCACCTCCTACGGATCACTCATTTTAGACGAAGACAAAGCAATGGTCGGTCTCGCCGTTGAGAATTCTATTTCGCTGAATCAACCGTGGGAAATTGAGTATCGAATTCTCCATAAAGACAGAACAATACGCTGGGCCTACGAAAAGGGAAGTGCCATTCGAAATGACATGGGAGATGTGATTTTTCTGGATGGATTTATCCTCGATATTACCGAACGAAAACAGGCCGAAGAGATGGTTCGCGAAAGTGAATTGCGATTCCGCAATCTCTTCGAATACTCTTCAGACGCCTATCTCATTATCAGCAAAGGCATTTTTGTTGACTGCAACAAAGCTTCCATCGAGTTACTTCGAGGGGAAAGTCTTGACGATGTTTTAGGGAAATCCCCCATTGATTATTCACCGGCGCGGCAGGGGGATGGCCAAACCAGCAAAGAGAAAGCAGGATATCTCATCCGAGAAACTCTTCGCACAGGAAAACAGCGATTTGAATGGATTCACACCCGTCTCGATGGAAAACCATTTTGGGCAGATGTATCACTCGCGACCATTCCGGGCTACCCTGAAGGAATCATGGTTACCTGGCGTGACATCACGATTCAAAAGGAGATAGAGCGAAAAATTCGCAAAAGTGAAAAGATGCTTGCCACAGTGTATGATACACTAGATGTAGGCATTTCAGTTACGGATCAATCGGGAAATATTATCGATTGCAATAGAATGTCCGAACAATTACTCGGAATTACCAAAGCTGAACACCTCGCTCGAAATTACGCAGGCAAAGAGTGGCAAATTGTTCGTCCCGATGGTACTCCAATGCCTTTAGAAGAGTTTGCCAGTGTTCGAGCCATGAACGAACACCGAGCGATCAGCAATGTCGAAATGGGAATGGTAAAATCATCAGAAGAGACCACATGGATTTCAGTAAGTGCCATGCCGATTGATCTTCCCGGCTACGGCGTACTCATTAGTTATGTCGATATTACGGAGCGCAAAAAAGCAGAAGAGGAACTTCGGGAAAGCGAAACACGATTAGCACTCACACTGGATGCTACCGGAGAAGGTATATGGGACTGGAATATCAGCACGGGAGATGTGAGTCACAATCATCAATGGTGTACGATCGCCGGATTAGACGACACGCGACTTGTTCATTCTATAGATTTCTTTGGAGCATGTCTACACCCCGAAGATCGTGACACGGTATTTGAACGTGTTCATGCTGCCATGGTTCCCGGTGGCCGGTATGAAAGCGAACATCGTATGATACGACCGGATGGTTCAGTCATTTTTGTGCTTGACCGAGGGGCCATTACTGAATGGGCCGCTTCGGGAGAACCACTTCGAATGATGGGAAGCATCGCCAATATCACAGGTCGAAAAGAGATGGAACAAGAACTTCTTCGCGAACGGCAGAGATTAGCCGGAATTCTCGATGGAACACATGTGGGAACGTGGGAATGGAATGTTCAGACCGGTGAAACGGTGTTTAATGAACGTTGGGCTGAAATTATAGGCTACAACTTAGAAGAAATATCCCCAACCTCTATAGAAACATGGATGCAATTTGCCCACCCCGAAGATTTAGCGAACAGCGAAGCTCTTTTGAACCTGCATTTTGAAGGAAAGTCTCCATTCTACGAGTGTGAGTCCCGTATGAAACACAAGGATGGCAAGTTCGTCTGGATTCTAGATCGTGGAAAAGTGATATCATGGACAGAAGATGGCAAACCACTTTTAATGATGGGTACACATCAGGATATCACAGTGATTAAAGAAAATGAAAAAACTCTCCAAGAGAATCAGCGAGTACTAGATAACTTCTTTAGTCAATCTACGGCAGGATTTTTCTTTATGATGTTCGAAGAACCAATTTTTTGGAATGAATCAATTGATAAAGAGAGAATGCTCGATCATATTTTTACCCACCAAAAAATGACACGAATCAATCAGGCGATGCTTGATCAATACAGAGCTTCCGAAGAGGATTTTCTCGGCCTAACTCCTGCAGATTTCTTTGCACATGATATAAATGCAGGGCGATCAATATGGCGTACTTTTTTCGATGCTGGTGTTCTGCACTATGAAACCTCAGAAAAAAGATTTGATGGAACGCCCATGGATGTTTTGGGCGATTATATCTGTCTCTATGATGCCGAAGGTCGCATTACGGGCCATTTTGGCGTTCAAATTGATATATCAGAGCGCAAGGAATCGGAAAAAGAGCTCAATCGTCGCGCCGAGTTTGAAGAAGTTTTGGTCCGGGCCAGTTCGCGGTTAATCAATGCTGTAGATGAAACGCAATTCGACACCGCCGTCAATGAAATCCTCAAAGAGATTGGTCTCTTTTCTCGCGTTGACCGATCCTATTTTTTCAAACTTTTTGGTGGACTAAACACGATGTCAAACACCCACGAATGGTGTGCCGCAGGAATTGAACCGGAAATTGACAATCTTAAAAATCTTCCCACAGATCTATTCCCCGAATGGACACGTTCGCTTTACCGGGGTGAAGAAGTCTATATCGACGACGTTCCGAATCTGCCCGAAACATGGATCGGTGAACGTGAAATTTTGGAACCGCAGGGAATAAAATCTGTTCTTGCTGTTCCGGTGGGAGCTGGTGGCGAACTGTTCGGATTCCTCGGATTCGACGCGGTTCGGGAACAGATCAGCTGGGATCGCGAATATATTAGACTGTTGCGAATCACCGCCGACACGATGGGAGCGGTAATTTTCAGGGCAAATCAGCAAAATGAACTGGAGTTCGCTACAAACCATGCAAGAGAAATGGCTTCTGAAGCTGCGCAGGCAAACGCCGCGAAAAGTGAGTTTCTTGCCAATATGAGTCACGAAATCCGCACGCCTATGAACGGGATTATAGGCATGACCGGACTCTTACTGGAAACTCCCCTCGATTCCAAGCAACAGCGTTACGCCGAAGTTATACGAAATAGTGGCGAAAGTCTGCTAGAGATCGTCAATGATATTCTTGATTTCTCAAAGATAGAAGCGGGAAAAATGGAGTTGGAACTTCTTCCTTGCGAAATTCGCCAACTTCTCAGCGATACGCTCGATGTTTTTTCCACCAAGGCTTCAGAAAAAAATATCGAGTTAGTTCTCTATGTCGCACCACAGATTCCTCACACCATTGTTGCCGATCCAGGGAGACTCCGACAGATATTGCTCAACTTGGTAGGCAATGCTATGAAATTCACGGAAAAAGGCGAAGTCTTTATCTTCGTCGAACCGAACGCCCAAAGCAGCACGAGCCTCACCGAACTGAAATTTTCAATCCGCGATTCAGGGATTGGCATTTCGAAAAAACGAATTAGCCAACTTTTCAGACCATTTACTCAGGCTGACGGTAGTACAACCCGCAAGTTTGGCGGTACAGGATTGGGATTGGCAATCTGCAAGCGACTTTCTGAACTCATGCACGGAACTATCGGGGTCGAGTCCGTGGAAGGAAAAGGCTCTACGTTCTGGTTCACCGCTCAGTTTGGGATCGCGGATAATTCCGTAAATACTCTCGGTTTCTATGACATTTCAGGGAGAACAATTCTAGTGGTTGATGATATTGAAACGAATAGGTTCCTTCTCGAAGAACTTCTCGGCCACCACGGCGCGACAGTTCTTTCTGCCTGCGATGGACACGAAGCTCTGCGTATTCTCAGCACAACTCCCTGTGATCTTGCAATAATTGACTATTTCATGCCCATTATGAATGGGTATGACCTTGCGAAAATGATCCGTTCTCGCACTGATCTGAGCCAAATGAAATTAATCATTCTAACCTCGCAAGGGGAGAGTGGGAACTCTGAATCAGCTTTGCAATACGGGTTTAACGGGTATCTCACCAAGCCTCTGCGTGAAAAGCAGTTATACCAGGCCATTGACTCTGTTTTTTCTGGGACATTCACCGAAATGGCTAATGAAAAATTAGCACAGAAAAGTACGGCTCAGGAAATTATGCAGGGAAGAGTTCTATTAGTTGAGGATAATCGGGTCAATCAGGAGCTGGCCACAGAAATACTGAAACTTGCCGGCTACACTGTGGAAGTCGCCTCCAACGGATTTGAAGCGCTTAGTTCACTTGTCCAACAACCTTTTGAACTCGTGATAATGGATTGCCAAATGCCCGAAATGGATGGCTACGAAGCAACACGAAGAATTCGCGCGGGTGAAGCCGGCGAAAGTGTGAAAAAAATTCCGATAATCGCAATGACCGCCAACGCGATGAAAGGTGATCGAGAAAAATGTCTTGATGCCGGAATGGATGACTATATTGCAAAACCAATCGATCCGACAGTGGTTAGAACAAAACTACTGCAGTGGATCCCCGCAAATGCGATGGCAAGCACAACAAACACACAAATTTATCCAAAAACGGCTGACATCAGAAGCGATTCACGTGGAATAGAAAAGATTCGCGATCTGCTGAACAATGCACTGCGAGAACTCGATGAGATCACGAACATGCCGTTGAACCATGAAGTTGGTTCGATGGAACAAGATCCGCAGATACAAGAAAAAGAGGTGAAAGTAACAAGCAAATCGGTAGAAACGAGTGTCACTATTATTTTCGATGAAGAAGCGTTTATGCATCGCGTAATGAACAATGAAAAACTGGCAAAAGTTATCATGAAAGGGTATCTAGAAGATATGCCAATTCAGTTCGGCAATCTTCAGAATGCATTAACCAGTCAAAATGAGTTGGAACACTCTGAACGATTAGCACATACCATAAAAGGGGCTTCGGCCAACGTTGGAGCGGAACAGGTCTGTGAAAAAGCCCTCGAACTTGAATCGTATATCAAGTCGATCATCTCCGGAAAAGAGACTTATGAAACAGAAAAGATTGAATTATTGTATCAAAAAATGGGGTATGAGTTCACTGCGTTCCGAAAATGCGAAACAATCAAAAGAATTTCTCGCAGTTTTAGTTAATTCCTCATCGAAGCTCTGCCCCGATGAGGTATTACGATAAATGTACCAAGTAAATCTGCTGAAAGCTATTTTCTCATAAATGATACCAATTCAAGGAAATCTCTATGAAAAAATGGCTTACAACTCCCGAACGCCCCCGTCTCATTTCCCAATCTTTTGGAATAATTATCGCATGTGCAATAGCACTGCTCGTGGCTGGTTCTGGATTTCTCTCTGCCACACCCATCCCCAAAGGTGTGCTAGGAACATCGTATGCTATTATCGCTTGGGGAAGTCACCTTGGATTGATAGCCATAGCAGTATGGGCAATTGTGCTCTTACCACTAACACTTCTCGTTCCGATTAAGAAAGTCGTTATCCCCGCTACGATAATCATATCAGCCGGGGTTCTAGCTACCGTTTTACTTGATACGTTGGTCTATAGTGAAAACCGATTTCACCTATCCCCACTCATTTTACAGATTCTCGAACCGACAACGTTCTTTTTTGGAATCGGGTACTGGATCATTTTTGCAGTTTTTTTTACACTCCTAACTAAACGAATGAGCGAATGGAAACCAAATCTAATTCGTCGTATTGTTCCCATCTCATTGATAGTCGCGGGGCAACTTTTCACCCATCTCGTTCATATTTGGGCAGATGCGAACTACTATACACCCGTTACATCATTCAGTTCGGCGTTGCCTCTTTTCGCTCCAGCCACCGCGAAAAAAATGATGATGAAAATGGGGATGCTCGACGTCGAAAAAGCGCGAAGGATGCAAAATCTCGCAGCGCTTGCTGCAGCTCAAGACGCATCGAAACTTACCTATCCTCTAAATCCTTTAGTTCGCAATTCACAAACTGTCCCCTACAACTTGCTACTAATTGAAATAGATGCATGGCGTTTCGATTGTCTCTCGCCAGAATTAACTCCAAATCTCTACCGTTTGGCCGAACGTTCTAGTCAATTCTTAACACATTTCAGCGGGGGAAACTCTTCACGTGCGGGAAACTTTTCACTCTTTTATGGCCTACCCGGTACGTATTGGAAGTATTTCGACGGACTTCAAAAACCTCCGGTACTGATGAATTTGATTCAGGAAAGCTACCACGACATACAGATACTGCCATCAGCGACAATAGTTCGCCCAGCCTGCATGGACAAAAGTACCTTCGCTGCTATAAAAAATCTTCGCCTTGAGACGAAGGGATTTGAAACACCCTGGCAGCGCGATTCCGTCATCACAGAAGATTGGCTGTCATTTACAGCTTCACGTGCACAAGGAAACAAGTTTTTCGGATTTCTGTACTATGACTGTCCAACTGCAGAAAATTCGCCCCCGGAGTGGAAAAACAGACGATATTCACAAAGCGGAAGGTCAGAAAAATTTGACAACTACCTGAGAGCTGTCAATTACAACGACTCACTGATCGGAGTTATTATTGAAGATCTAACTGCCAAACAACTTTTAGATTCCACAGTGGTTGTTATTACTGGTGATCATTCACAAGAGTATGACGATTCAAAACAAGGTTTTAATGGGCACGGATCGTCATTTTCAAAATGGCAGATGCAAACACCGTTAATCATTTCATGGCCGGGAAAAACACCTGCAACGTACACGCACAGAACTTCTCATAACGATTTAGTTGCTACATTAGTGAGCGAACTCTTTGGCGTTAAAAATAAACCATCTGATTATTGTAGTGGCCAATCTCTCTACGCAAAAAAATCATGGAGTTGGCTCATGGGAGAAAGTTATCACAATTATGCTATAATTGAACCACTTCAGGTAACGATCAATCACCCGGGAGGCTCTTTTGAAATTCGCGATTCATCTTATAAGCAGATTCCTCTATATAATCTTAATCGGAAAGTTCTCACAGAAGCAATGGCTGAAAATGGACGTTTTTTTGGAGGTAGGAAGTGAATGATCCACTATCAATTGGAATGGTATATATACTAGAGCAAACGTTTGCACTTACCAATCATCCAGTAGGAGCCATTATTCTTCTATCAATCTGTGTTAAAATTATTTTGATCATTCCAATTCATATCTCTGAAAAATTTCAGCGTAAAGTTAATGAACAGCGTTCAATAATTGAACCGGTATTGAATGTATTAAAGACAGAGTTCACTGGTGAAGAGCTACACAATAAAACAATAGAGACATATAAGAAATTCGGTATTCCTCCCACATATACTCTTAAAAGTCTCATGGGCCCTGCTATTCAAATACCGTTTTTCTTTGCTGCGTATCATGTTTTAAAAGAGTCAACAATTTTTATTGGCTATAGCTTTTTATGGATTGAAAATCTCGCACTATCTGATGCTATACTCACTTTTCCCTTTTCAATTCCATGGTTTGGAAATGCATTAAACATTCTACCATTTATTATGACAGCTTTGACAATTATAGCATCGCGCTTAACAGAACCCAAAGGATTATCGCCAGAACTTCTTCAAAAACAGAGAAAGTCACTCTACCTTATGGCCGGCTTCTTTTTATTGATACTTTATCCATATGCCGCTGCAATGGTTATCTACTGGACTATGAACAATCTTTTATCTGTTGTTCAATCATTAATTGAACGTTCAATGAAACAAATAGAAAAGTGATGTTGCGACCTGAAGAACTAACCATAAATTGAAATAGAATCTTGTCATCACAATACAACTCTTATACGCAGTAACCATAATTCACTAAATAAATACAGATAACTATTACTCCGGTGTGAAATTGATGTATTTATTTGATCCCTGAAGCTATCAAAGCTATGCGGTTCGAAAAACTCACCGCCCCAAAAATCGGCAGGACATTTAATTCATACCACATTTATAATTTAAGTAAAGTGACCACGAAAGTTTTACACATCTTCAATGATAATTTTAAAGTAGTGATAAAAAAAGGGCTGGTAAAAAACCAGCCCTTTCAAAATTGATTACGAATCAATTATTCAGCATCAACATCAACTGCTTCAGTAGCAGCAACACGATCAACCAACTCGATAATCGCCATTTCGGTATTGTCACCACGACGAGGCCCAAGTTTAAGTACACGTGTATAACCACCATCACGGTCTTTATAACCAACAGCGATGTCATTAACAATTTTCATCAGGAGGTCTTTATTCTTGACAGTTCTTGAAATAAGACGAATTCCGTGAAGATCACCTTTTTTTCCATAAGTAATAAGACGTTCTACAACAGCACGAACTTCTTTTGCTTTAGGAAGAGTGGTTCTAATTCTTTCATGCTCAATAATGGA
>JFJP01012161.1_pt1 | contig 26180 bp, 28 predicted proteins | sample 431651 | NCBI WGS metagenome assembly JFJP01 (sample SAMN02602958, study PRJNA72255) | Microbial mat metagenome, whole genome shotgun sequencing project. | biome: fresh water; feature: sink hole; material: water; isolation source: purple microbial (photo- and chemosynthetic) mats found in...
TGCTTGACGGGAATTTGTATAAACGCATGTCCCACAGGCATCCCGCCCGCAAAATAAACATTGTTACTTGCCATGACGATTTCCGTAACTTTGATCCCCAGCCTTTTTTGGGCGATTTCGGTGGGGGGGCCATAGTTATAGGCGATATCAATGGCGCTAATATCCTCTTTTGAACATTGGATCATAGGGTTAGAGATATGTCTTTCACTGGTTGCTTCCCTTGTTCCGCGATAGGTGACCAGGGTGCCCTTTCCTTGTCTCTTCTGAATCAGTCCATCTTCGTGAAGAATTGCCAGTGCCAACCGCAGGGTATGCCGGCTGACCCCATATTTTTCCGTCAAGACCGATTCGCTGGGGATCTGGGATCCATCCTTATATAAGCCGTTGACGATCTCTGAATAAAGCATATTATAGATCGGGACATGGGCGGGGATTTTATCGATGGCCTTGCTCGTGATGGTTCGGTTTGTCATATTTATGCCAAAAGAATTTGATCATTAGCGATAAAACATAACTTGTTCAATAAGTTCAGCTTGTTCAACAAGTTATAAAAATTTTACTAGGATTGAATCTGAGTGTCAATGTGGACTCATGATGTCCTGACCCATTTTGCCCCCTCCGTGCAGGTACAACCTGTCTGTTTCTCAGGTTTTAAATGGTTGTATCTTGTATCCCTTTTTAAAGAAAGGGATACAAGATACAACCATAAAGTTGTACAAAAAATGGGAAACAATAACCGGATACAAGATACAACCTGCTGGAATGGGGAAGGCCATCTCTCTGTCGGGAATAGGATGGGGGGGGAACGGTCTTACAACCTTATTCCAACCAAGGTAACCACCACTTTTCTTTCGATCAGTTTGCGTACCTTGTTAAAATATAACGTTATAATTGATGTTGTGCGATCCTTCCAGGCAAGGCTGGATGATCATCCCTCAGAATTTTTAGAGTATTTAGAACAGGAGAATCCATGGAATCATTCATGCGTGAAGCGCCATCTGTAGACGTGGCAACGAGTTTGCGTGAATTGCGTGAGGCGCGCAATATTTCAATGCGCGGTCTCGCGGCTAAAAGCGGACTTTCTGCCAATGCGTTGAGTATGATCGAGCGCGGCAAGACTTCCCCTTCAGTGAGCACACTTTATAAATTGGCTGATGCGCTTGGGGTTTCCATCACCGCTTTTTTTGGCGCGGAGAATAAGAAAAGACAGGTCGTATTCTTTAAGACAGATGAACGCACGCACATGTCTTTCACGCGCGGTGTATTTGAAGGATTGGGCGGTTCACAATTCTCCGGTCGCGTCGAGCCATTTATGCTGACGTTGGAAACTGGCGCATCAAGCGGTAACCGCAGTATCGTTCATACCGGGCACGAGTTTGTTTTCTGCCTGCGCGGCAGACTGGAATACTATGTTGACAAGAAGTTTTATCAACTGGAGGCAGGCGACAGTCTTTTGTTCGCATCCAAATTGCAGCATAAATGGAAGAATCCAGGTAATACGGTGGCCACTGCGCTGATCATCATTTCAGGGTTTGCAGAAGGGGAGGAGCCTCATGCCATGCATTGGAAGGATGGGGTTTGAGGGAGTAAGCTCTAATGATATGCAACGAAGGATAAACAAAGACGCCAATCCCAAATAATGGATGGCGTCTTTGTTTTAACTGCGCTATTGGTTTCTGGCTACTAAATGAACAACTTATGCGTACATTCCCCAGTCCAGGGCTGAGGGGTCCTCCATCATCGAAAAATCCCAGACATCCATGCTCATTTCAATGTTGACGGGCATGTTCAGCGCTTCCACCGCCTTGGCTTTGGTCATTTCGATCAGAGCTGGTCCGTATGGGCAGAAGGGCGTGGTCAGGAGCATTTTTACACGTCCGATGCCGCCCTCGATTTCCACATTGCGGATCAATCCCAGCTGAATGATGGTCATTCCAATTTCAGGGTCGACCACTTCTGAAAGCTTTGCCCGTACTTCCTGCACGAGGTCCGGGTGTGTTTGGTGGATGGTCCATTGGATTTGCTGGATTTCAGAGTCGCTCATTTTTGATCCTTTATTTGTTAGTTTTTAATTTTTTCAGATTGGATGACATAGGTGCAGTGCGAATCACCGCTTAATAAGCACTTTACCTTGTTGATTGGCAGCGCCAGCATTTTGGAGATTAAGGTTTGGTCCACTGTGCAAACTTCAGGGTGAGCGACGCCAATTTGATAATACGGACAGGAAATTTCGTGGATCTCATACTGTCCGTCCTCCTTCTTTTCCCAACGCACATTAAAGCCTTCGTGCCCCAGGATCTCCTTGACGAGGTTAAGCCTTTCTTCCATGCTCAGACTTTGTACATCACTGGAATACTTGCTGACAAGGTCTTCGGCGATTTGATTGAATAACTTCGCCACAACAGGACCTGGCATGGTGTCTTTCATCTGGGAGAGCAATCGGGAGGTAAGCTGCATATAACGTGTTGGAAAACGCTCCGTGCCCTCGTCGGTCAAGACATAAACCAGTCGTGGCCGGCCTACACCATGCCGTTCTTCAAGCCCTTCGACCAAACCCTCCATTTGGAGATTGGTGAGGTGGTGGCGCACAGAAATAGGATTAATACCAACAGCCTCAGCCAGTGTATTAATCGTTGAGCGGGGTTTTTCCAGCAGGGTGTGCAGAATCTTGTCTCGCGTTGATTTCATGCCGTGAGTATAACCAACTCACCAAAGTTTGTCAATATACTAGAATATTATCATAAATATTGACATATTTATTTGACCCTGCTATAATGCCTACCTGTTGATAAAAATGCCATGGAAGGCTTAATTTCCAGGAGTACAAGGAATGTCGCAACTCGAAATAAAGAACCTGCACGTAAGTATCGGAGATAAAGAAATTCTCAAAGGTCTTTCTTTGACCATTAATCAAGGCGAAATTCACGCCATTATGGGACCAAACGGAACCGGGAAATCAACCCTTGCCTACACTTTGATGGGGCATCCCAACTATACCGTAACTTCGGGAGAGGTTATTTTTAAGGGACAAAATGTATTGGAGCTTGAGCCTGATGAACGTTCCCGTGCCGGGATCTTCCTCGCCTTTCAGTATCCTGTTGCGATCCCGGGCGTTACAGTGGCCAACTTTCTGCGTTCTGCGCTGAATGCCCGCCGTCGTGCCGCCAACCCGGATGATAAAGGGATGCCAATTCCAGAATTCCGCAAAATGCTCAAGGAAAAGATGGATACCCTTAAGATGGATCACGCCTTTGCCGGGCGTTATCTCAATGACGGCTTTTCGGGCGGGGAAAAGAAACGCGCTGAAATTTTGCAGATGGCAGCCCTCAAGCCCGAAATTGCCATCCTGGATGAAACCGACTCAGGGCTGGATATTGATGCGCTCCGCATCGTGTCTGAAGGCGTCAACGCTCTCGCTGGTCCCGATCTTGGGGTACTGGTGATCACACATTATCAGCGCTTGTTGAATTACATCAAACCGAATTTCGTTCATATTATGCTGGATGGACGCATTGTTGAATCAGGCGGACCTGACCTCGCTTTACACCTCGAAGAGCATGGGTACGACTGGGTGCGCGAGAAGTACGACGGAGTGCCCGAAGGGTAAGAAGCGGCTTAGGGACAGCGTTTCCCTTTGCGGGTGCAGGCCGAAGATCCGCTTCATGCGGAACTTCATCAGATCTAAATTATGGTGAACCCAATGACTGAAGATACCAAACTTAATGAAGATACAAAAATTTTAGATGAAATTGGTGATTATAAATACGGCTTTCATGATCGTGATGATAACTATGTCTTCAAATCTGAAAGAGGGCTGAACCGTCAGGTGGTTGAAAATATATCGCGTATGAAGGGCGAGCCGCAATGGATGCTCGATTTCCGTTTAAAAGCGCTGGAACATTATATTTCCCGTCCCATGCCGGGCTGGGGACCCGAGCTCAATGACCTGGATCTCGACAATATTTTTTATTATGTCAAACCGACTGAGAAAAGCGAAAAGAATTGGGATGATGTTCCCGATGATATCAAGAATACATTTAACAAACTGGGCATTCCTGAAGCCGAACAAAAGTTCCTGGCGGGTGTGGGCGCCCAGTACGAGTCTGAGATGGTATATCATTCCATTTTGGAGCATCTCGAAAAACAGGGCGTGATATTCCTTTCGATCGAGGATGGCCTCAGGCAATATCCTGACCTGTTTAAGGAATATTTTGGCACTGTTGTCCCAATCGAAGATAATAAATTTGCGGCGTTGAACAGTGCGGTTTGGTCCGGCGGGTCGTTTGTTTATGTTCCCAAAGGCGTGAAAGTGGATCTGCCCTTGCAGGCATATTTTCGCCTGAACACTGCCAACGTGGGCCAATTTGAACGAACCTTGATCATTGTGGATGAAGGCGCTTCGATCCACTATGTGGAAGGCTGTACTGCTCCACAGTACACCACCAACTCTTTTCACTCAGGCGTGATCGAGATCATCGTTAAAAAAGGTGCCCGTTCGCGCTATTCGACCATTCAAAACTGGTCCACCAATGTCTTCAACCTTGTTACACAGCGCGCGATGGTTTTTGCAGATGCAACCCATGAGTGGGTGGATGCCAACCTTGGCTCAAAACTTACCATGAAATATCCTTCCTGCTATTTGATGGAACCCGGCGCTCACGGCGAGATGCTTTCAATGGCGTTCGCTGGTACGGGACAGATCCAGGATGCTGGTTCGAAGATGGTGCATTTTGCCCCCAATACCACCAGCAAGATCACATCCAAATCCATTTCAAAGGGCGGCGGACGTGCCTCCTATCGTGGGCTGGTCAAGGTATACAAAGGTGCGAAGGGCGTCAAGTCCAACGTGGTTTGCGATGCTCTTTTACTTGATCCAAGATCCCGCTCAGACACCTATCCATCCATTGAGATCGATGAGGATGATGTCACCATCGGTCACGAGGCTTCAGTTTCCAAGGTCGGTGAGGAACAACTCTTTTATCTCATGTCCCGTGGATTAAGCGAGGAAGAAGCCACAGGCATGGTTGTTGCCGGTTTCATCGAGCCGCTTGTGAAGGAATTGCCGATGGAATATGCTGTTGAAATGAACCGCCTGATCCAGCTCCAAATGGAAGGTTCGATCGGTTAGAAAATTATCCTGTTTGCGGGTCCATCGGTGAAAACTTTTTAACCAGCAAACTTTAAAACGGAAGAAAATATGCAAGAGAAACCCAAAGTATCTGTTACTCGAACTCGACGTGATTCGGCTGCCAGGGAATTCCCCTTTACGGCTGATTCCATTCCTGCCGGCGGTCTAAAGGATGTCCGCGCCAAAGCATGGGACGCTTTCTTGAAATTCTCCATGCCCATCACAACAGACGAGGCCTGGCGCCGCACTGACTTACGTTTACTGCCCGCCTCTGATTTCATGATCCCCTCCGAAGATGCATTTCAAGACCTGCCCGCTGTACCGGAACAGCTGCTTCAGCCGTTGACTGGTGAGCAGCATGGCGGGCAAATTACCCTCCTTCCGGGCGGCTCACGGGTTGAACTGGACCCTGACCTGGTCTCGAAAGGCGTTATCTTTACTGATATCCGCACAGCGGAGCGCGAGCACGCGGATCTTCTTCACAGACTGGCTGGTACGATTGTAAAGCCCGAGGACGGCAAGTTCGCCGCGCTGGCGACTGCCCTGGCAGGTAATGGCGTATTGCTGTATGTGCCGAAAAATGTGCAGGTGGAAACTCCGCTTCACTCTGTTCTCTGGGGTCCCGGTGTGGATCTGGCTCATTTTTCACATCTGATCGTGTATGTTGAGGATGGCGCATCGGTAACCTATGTGCATGAAGCAGCATCTCCAAATGAAACCGGTCATGCCATGCATGCAGGGATCGTGGAGATTCATGTGGGAAAAGACGCAAACTTGCGTTTTGTAGAATTGCAGTCCTGGGGACGGCATGTATGGAATTTCTCTCATGAACGTGCCCATGTTGAGCGCGGCGGGAACCTGGATTGGATCTTTGGGGCAGTAGGTTCACGACTCACCAAGAACTTCTCGGACCTGGATCTGGCAGGTGAAGGAGCACAAGGCCGCATGTCAGGCTTTTACTTCACAGACGGTACCCAACATCTTGATCACGATACACAGCAGAATCATCTTGCTCCTCATACCACCAGCGACTTGCTGTTCAAAGGCGCGCTAAAAGGTAAGAGTCGCTCAGTGTGGCAGGGAATGATCTATGTTGCTCCAGGCGCACAAAAAACTGATGGCTACCAGGCGAATCGCAATCTGGTATTGGATGATCAAGCCCGTGCAGATTCGATCCCGGGCCTGGAGATCCTCGCGGATGATGTCCGTTGTACGCATGGGGCAACCGTGGGTAAACTTGAACAAGAACCGCTCTTCTATCTGAAAAGCCGCGGCATTCCCCAGGCTGACGCAGAGCGTTTGGTGGTTGAAGGTTTCTTTGATCCGATCATGCAGCGCATTCCGTTTGAAGGTGTGCGGGAAAGATTTCAGCAGGCAATTAAGGATAAATTGGCAGGATAGAAGTATAATGGCATGTTTGCACCTAAACTTGAGTCGCAAATATGCCATTATCGTCAGCCGGGATTATGCTGACGAATGTGCAAGATCCTTGTAAAGAAAGAGGCGGAGGGCGCCTTTATAATCCAGGATAGGATGTGAGTGATGACTGTGAAAAAGAAAGTAAATGCAAAGGTGGCGGTCAAACGCAAGGTGTTGAAGAAGTCAGCATCTAAGTCAATCATAAAAGATAAACCCACAAGGAAATTGATGATAAAGACAAAAACCAGTGAGAATTCTGTTGTTGAAGTGCCGACTGCGGCTAAAGCACCCGCGAAACTTGCCACAAAGCCTGCCGCCCAGGTAGTGAAGCGTGTGATCAATCCTTTACTGCCGCGGCGACCGATCAAACGTTCTCAGCGTGCCAATCAATTTACTTATATGAAAGCCCCCGGTCTTGAACACGAATTTGATGTGGGTGATACGGTTGAAGTGTTCTGCGACCATGAAAAAAGCCGGGAGCGTATCCGCGGCTGGGTGAAGGGCATTGTGGTGCAGGTCGATCACAAGATGGTGGCTGTGCAATTTCGCTCCAATGTGTATTTGACCGATGGCTGGATGGTGCCAGACCGCATCCTGTGGTATCCGGTGAATTCCGAACATATCCGTCCGGTGCCGGGTAAAAAGGCAATCAAGGATAAAAAGGATTTTATTCCAGATTATTAGTGACCGAATACGCGGGCTGATTTTTCCTTATCTGCGTGTATGTTTACTTCCAACGACCCCATGACACTTAATTTAATCGAAATTCGAAAAGATTTTCCCATACTTGACCGCGAATTGCGCCCGGGCGTACGCTTGACGTATTTGGATACCACGGCTACGGCGCAAAAGCCCCTGGCTGTGATCAACGCAATGGATGATTTTTATCGCCGGTCCAATGCGAATATTCATCGCGGTGTGCACACGCTTGCCGAAGAAGCGACCACATTGTATGAGAACGCCCGCGAACGGATCGCAAAATTCATCAATGCCGAATCGGCGCGGCAGGTAATTTACACGCGCAATACAACCGAGTCCATCAACCTGGTTGCATACACCTGGGCACGAGCAAATTTAAAACCGGGCGATCTTGTGATTCTGACCGAAATGGAACACCATAGCAATTTGGTTCCCTGGCACATGCTTCAAGCAGAGCGGGGAATTGAATTGGATTTTATCCCGGTAACGCAGGACGGTCTGCTTGATCTGGTGACATATGGCATGCTTCTCGAACGGAACCCGAAGTTGGTGTCATTTACCCATATGTCCAACGTGCTCGGCACGATCAATCCTGCCGCTGAGATGATCCGCCTTGCCCATGAAGCAGGCGCAATTGTCCTGGTGGACGGCGCGCAATCTGTTCCGCATTTGAAAGTGGACATGCAGGCCCTGGATGCTGATTTTTATGCCTTCTCTGCGCATAAGATGTGCGGGCCTACCGGCATTGGCGTGCTATATGGCAAAACTGCGCTGCTTGAATCCATGCCGCCGTTTTTGGGCGGCGGCGACATGATCAAGGAAGTGAAATTACGTTCATTCCGCGCGAATACTCTCCCGCATAAATTTGAGGCTGGCACTCCTGCCATCGCAGAAGCGGTTGGCTTTGGCGTGGCGGTGGATTACCTGACCAACCTGGGTATGGACAATATTGCCGCACATGAACATGAGATCACTGAATATGCATTGGAGCGCCTGGAAGAAATTCCCGGCGTGAAACTGTTTGGTCCTTCTGCCGATAAAAAGGGCGGCGTTGCTTCCTTTACGCTGGAGGGAGTTCACCCGCATGATGTAGCGCAGATCCTGGACCGGGACGGCATTGCAGTACGGGCAGGTCATCACTGTGCCCAACCGCTGCACGAAAAGTTTGGCATCCCTGCCACCAGCCGTGCCTCTTTCTATTTGTACAATACAAAGGAAGAGGTTGACCTGCTGGTAAATGGGATATATACAGTCAAAAAAATGTTTGGATAAATTATGGACGACCTATATCGCGAAGTAATCATTGAACATTATAAAAATCCATCGTATCGCGGAAAACTTGACCCGCACGATATTTCATTTGCCGACAATAATCCGTTATGCGGTGACCATATCCAGATCGACCTGCGCGTAAGCCCGGACGGAGTCGTGACCGACGCAAGATTCGACGGTCACGGATGCGCCATCTCTCAGGCGTCTGCAGATCTTTTGATCGAGTCGATCATTGGCAAACCACTTGAGGAAGTGAAGAAGCTCAACAAAGAATCCGTCCTGGAATTGTTGGGTATCGAACTTGGACCCGTGCGCTTAAAATGTGCCCTTCTTTCCTTAAAAGTTTTAAAGGCGGGAGTTTATGGTTTGCAGGAAGCCAGCGACTCTTTGGTTGAATAGGAACTTATGTTTAATTACACAGCATTTGAAGAATCAAAAGTGGAATTTGTTGAGATCGCGCCCACCTCTGAAATTCCAAACGGCGAGCGGCTGTTTGTGGAATTAGGAGATAAACCGATCGTTATATTCAACATTGCAGGGCAGCTCTTCGCAGTCGGCGATGTTTGTACGCATGACGATGGTCCATTGGGCGATGGGGTGGTCGAAGGGTACCATATCGTCTGCCCGCGTCATGGTGCCGAGTTTGATGTGCAGACCGGGAAAGCAGTGCAAATGCCCGCAGTGATCGATATTCCCGCATATCCTGTACGGATTCGGGATGGGACTGTTTTTGTGGGCTTACCGAAGGAATAGTCAGTTTGAAAAAAGCTGCGGAGAGGTTTTCTCTCCACAGCTTTTTTGTTTACCAATCTCCCGCATACTCAAGTAAATAGGGGTGTGTGATCTTCTCAATGTGAAAACGCTTCAATTCCACCAGCTGGCGGATGTGCAGATTATCATGAGCGACCCAGGCTGCGAACATTTCACCCGCCGGGACAGCGCCATGTTCAGAAACGTAAGTGGCATCCCAGTCAGCGGTGGAGAGATCGATCAACCAGTCCAATGACCTTCCGCGTTCTTCAAAGAACTTCGCCTGCATTTCCACGAAATTTTGTTCATTATATTTTCGGGAAGTGACCCAGTCATGCGGGTCGATGCTGCTCCATTCCTCATTCTGACGATGAAGAATAAAATCCAGATGTTCGCGAAAATCTTCCCGTTCCTCATCATAAAGATGGCAGATCACCTCAAGGATGGACCAGGAGTCAGGCGTGGGTTTGACCTGGGCTTCCTCCTGTGAAATATTTGCGGTCAGGGCGCGGATGACCCCGGCGCCATTGACCATTTCCTGGTACAGGTCTGTAAATTTCATCTAGGCTCCTTTCTCAATCTGAAAATTTGGCGACAATTCTCAAAATGTCAAAACCTTCTGCAAAGGGTCTTTCTGCCAGCGCGCCATGCCGCAGCATGATCGCACGGGTGAGTTCGCTGTTGAAATAATACCTGTCGCGATAGGTCTCATATTCCGACAGGGCTTTGATCTTCTTTTCCACATCCTGCTCGGTCACTTCCACCAAAAAATGCGGAAAGAAGCCATAGGAGGAACGCACGACATCAAAACCCAAAACGGTGATGCCGCGAAAGGCGCGCAGGGCTTCATCGGTCATGGTGAGATGATCCTGGTGGACGTCCTTTTTGGAATGGACAAAGATTAAGTCAGGTTGAAATTCCCTGCGCAGCTTGAGGAAGTATTCCAAAATTTCCTGCCGCGCATCGGGAAAGACGCGCGTGGTAAAGGGACCGAAAACGATCTTTTCTTCAGGCACGCCCAGCACTTTCATCGATCTAAGATGCTCACCTTTGACATGCTTAAGGTCAGGATTTTGTTGATTGTCCGAGAGCGTAACACACAAAATTTCTGTTTGTTTAACAATGTGATGGATCAAAGCACCGCACCCGATCTCAATATCATCAGGATGCGCGCCAAGGAAGAGGACTTTTTTTCCGAAAAAATTCATGGTTTATCTGCAGGGGCACAGCCATGCCGGGCTCCCGCAATCAGGATCATTTCTGCGCCAGAATGCCGCCGACGACCTTGGTCATGACCAGTTTACCGTCACGGTCAAACCATTTCTTCGCCACCGCCTCGATTTTGCCGATCAGAGCTTCATACTCTTCGTTGCCATTAAACATGGATGTCCACAGTTTACGGTCTTCCCCAAGGGATGCACGGACGTAATCGATAAAGGGCGCCACTGCGGGGAAGGTCAGGTGGTTCTCAAATTTGTGCAGCTCGGTCCGGGCGAATATCCTGTTGATCGTGTTGAATATGTCACCCTTGAAACGCGATGAACCAGGCATGGGGGGAATGCTGGCGTTGGTCGCCTCTTTGATGATGTCGTAGAACATTTGCTTGTTTTCGGGCAATGGACCCGATACAAAAAGCCGTCCGCCGGAATTCAGCACCCGATGAGCCTCTCCAAATGTAAAATCAAGGTCAGAGGCGTAATAGATGGCAAAGGCACTGGTGCACAGGTCAAAGGTATTGTCGGGGAAGTTGAACGGCTGGTTGAAGTCCAAAAATTGGAAATCGATCTTTGCGCCGATCTTTTTGTTTTTTTCACGCGCTTTTTCCAATAGCTCTTCTGAGAAGTCACCGCCAGTGATGCCCGCCTGACCTTTTGTATATTCATTGAAAAGGAATGATAATTTACCCGCGCCGCAACCGACGTCGAGAATATTCATGCCGGGTTGGGGCTTGAGCAGGTCATTGGTCCACTCATCAATATTGGCTGATCCGTACTTTTCATGGATGTTGATCCGCATCAGCAGGTCTTTGCTGGGCTCCTGATAATCAATTTTCATCGGGTTCTCCTAAGGGTTGGTGGACGACCTCAGTCGTCTTATTTGCAGTTGTAAACGATCTCTGCCATGGAAAATATAGTACCGATTATACCAAAGCCAAATCAAAATTCACTCACTGAATTTTGATTTGGCTTGAAAAGCCATGATAAAATTCGCCTCTGGAGTCACCATGGCGAGCAAAATACAAACAGTAAAAGGCACACGAGAGTTTTATCCCGAAGAAATGGCTTTGCGTAATTATATTTATGGCAAAGCCGGAGCAGCCGCGCGTTCTTTTGGTTATCAGGAATGGGATGGCCCATTTATTGAGACCATTGATCTTTACGCAGCGAAATCTGGCGAGGAACTCGTCAAGAAACAATCCTTCACCTTCGCCGATCGCAGCGGAGATCTGGTCACCCTGCGTCCCGAGCTTACACCAAGCCTGGCACGCATGATCGCCGCAAAACAAGGGGAGTTGACTTTCCCTGTGCGCTGGTGGTCATTCGGACCTTTCTGGCGTTACGAACAGCCGCAAAAAGGCCGCAGCCGCGAATTCTTTCAATGGAATGTGGATATGCTGGGAGTCGATTCACCAGAAGCGGATGCAGAACTGATCGCCATCGGTGTTACTTTCATGCGCTCCGTCGGACTCACCCCTGAGCTGGCTTCTGTTTACGTGAACAATCGGCGGCTGATGGATTCAGAATTCGACGCGTTGGATATTCCCCAAGAGAAACGATTGGAAGTCTCAAACATGGTGGACCGCCGTAGCAAAATGGAGCCTGCCAAATGGGATACCTATGTGCTCGATGCCGGAATCTCGCAAACTCAACTCGGCGGATTGAAAGCTGTACTTGGCAATTTTGACCTGTGGAAAAAGAGCGATGAACTTGTGCGCCTGTTTACCGCACTTGAGGCTCTGGGCGTTAAGGAATATGTTAAGTTTGACCCCAACATCATGCGCGGACTATTATATTACACAGGCACGGTCTTCGAAGCTTTTGAGACCAGTGGTTCTGTCAGGCGCGCCATTTTGGGCGGTGGACGCTATGACAACCTGCTTGCCGATGTCGGCGGACAGCCGCTCCCTGCTGTTGGCTTTGCAATGGGTGATGTGGTGACAGGCATTATCCTGCAAGAAAAGGGTTTGCTACCCGAATTCATTCCCAGCCCTGCGCCTGTGCTCGTGACGGTCTTTGATGAAAGTCTGCTGCGTGAGTCTTTTGCACTGGCGGCGGAGTTGCGCAATGCCGGGTTAAAGGTGTTGTGCTACCCCGAACCCGTTAAGCTTCAAAAGCAATTCAAATTTGCGGATAAGATGAAAGCGCGGATTGTTCTCACGCTCGGTCCCGATGAGGCTGCTAAAGGTCAGGTGTCTGTCAAGAACCTGGTGAATGGTGAACAGGTCCTGGTTAAGCGGGATGAGGTTGCAGAATGGATCAGGAAAATCCTTGCAGGTGTTGCATCCTGATGATATAATTTCGGCCGCTTCAAATATGGAGCCTGTAGCTCAACGGCAGAGCGCTACACTGTGGCTGTAGATGTTGAGGGTTCGAAACCCTTCAGGCTCCCAAAAAAGAGTCTCCTTTTGGAGGCTCTTTTTTTGTTAGTTGTACTTTGAGGTACTTTTGGAATACGTCAGCCATCCGATGTTTAGTCAAGGCGTTCGCGACCGGTGAACTGAGCAACCGATCAGGAGGCGCCCCGGTTATTTCCATTTTTAAAATAAAAGGACATCATGACGATGTCCTTTTTTGGGGAAACAAATTAGATGGCTGTTTCTTCTTTTCGCTTGAACCAGGTGGTCCATTCGCGCTTTTCCCACAATACCAGAATGGGAGCCGCGACAAAAATGGAGGAGTAGGTTCCGCTGAAGAGACCGACCAGCAGGATGACGGAGAATTCCTGCAGGGTAATGCCGCCGAACAGGGCGAGCGCCAGCAGGAGAAATTCCACGGTCATCAACTGGGTGTTGATCGAGCGCTGCAGGGTTTGCACGATGGAATGGTTGACCAGTTTTTCATATTCCAGCTTGCGGAGCAGGTTGGAATTCTCACGAATGCGGTCAAACACCACGACCTTATCCTGCACTGAAAAGCCGATGACGGTCAGCAGGGCGGTGAGAAAGAGCGCATCGATCTGCCAGTCGAAGAACATGGCGCCGATGCCGGCGATGCTGAAGACGACAGCCACATCATGGACCATGGCAATGACGGCACAGATACCATAACGGAAGGCATTGGGCACCTTGCGAAAGGCGGCTGTGATGTAGATGATCACTGCCAGCGCTGCAACAGCCACCGCCAGGGCGGCGCGGGATGCAACCTGTTTGCCGATGCTTGGACCCACGCTGTCAAAGCGGACCACGGTTACTTCTGATGCCGTTTTTTCCCGCATGGTTGTCAGGATACTGTCGCGCACTTCATTGGTCAGGAAGGACGAGCGGATCATCAGGGAACCGGTATCGGTGCTTGTGATCTGGGCGTCGTCAATTCCGGCGTCTTCGTAGAGGTTCACAAGCTCGGCTGTTTCAGGGGTCTTCCCTGCTTCGAATTGCACTTCAAGCAGACTTCCGCCGGTAAAATCGATCGAGAGAGGCAAACCGCCGATCGAAAGCAGGACGAGACCTGGCAGGATTACCAACAGGGAGAAGGCAAAGTAAAAATATCGTTTGCTGAGAATATCAATCATAAGAATAATCCTTGAGGCATCCGTTTAGATGCCGAACCAGCGTTCAAGGTTGTCAAATTTGAACGACTTAAGGAAGATCACCAACAGAGTGCGGGTGACATAGATCGCGGTGAAGAGGGAGATCAAAACGCCCAGTGCCAGGGTCAATGAGAACCCCTTCACGATGGTGGCGCCGAACGTGGAACCAAACCAGAACAAGATCAGGGACGTAATGATGGCGGAAAGGTTTGAGTCGCGGATGGAGGGCCATGCCCGGCTCCAGCCCTGGTCAACAGTCTGGGAGATGTTCCTGCCGTTTCTCAACTCTTCCTTCATACGTTCAAAGATCAGGATATTCGCATCCAATGCCGCGCCTGTGCTGAGCAGGAACCCTGCAATCCCGGGGAGGGTGAGGGTAAAGTGGAACCATTTGAATACGGCAAAGGCAGTCGCGGCGTAGATCAAAATGGAAAGAACTGCCACAACGCCTGGCATGCGGTAATAGATGATCATAAACAGCGCCACGATCACCATGCCGATCAAACCTGCCATCAGACTCTTGTTCAACGAATCTGCGCCGAGAGTGGGTCCGATAATGCGGGTTTCCACGATCTTTAGCGGAATGGGCAGGGATCCATAGCGCAATTGAATGGCAAACGCGTTCGCAGATTCGTAGGTGAAGTTTCCGCTGATGGAGCCCTGGCCGCCGCTGATGGGTTCATTGATGACCGGGGAGGAAATCACCTGTTTGTCCAAAACGATGGTCAGGAATTTCTTGGTATTAGCGGCAGTGTGATCGGCGAAAATTTCCGCGCCATCCGATGTGAGCACAAAGTTGATGACGTAGGATGTGCCCAGAGTGTCCGTCGAAACCGCAACAGATTCAAGCTCTGCGCCAGTCATGATGGTGTGATACACCGTGTCTTCGGGGGTGGTGCCCTCAGCGGTTGCCGTGCTGGCAGCGTTGAAGTCGGTCAGGATCGTTGATCCCTCCTCGGGGGCAACATCGCCTGTGTCAACAAATTCCAGCAAGCCTGTTTGTTGAATGATCTCCAGTACGGACTCGGTGTCTTCAAGCCCTGGAAATTCACCAACAATGCGGCGGTCGCCTGCAACCTGGATAACGTTTTCGTTCACACCAAGCGCATCGGTACGTTGTTGAACGATCTCCCGCGCAATTTCCATTTGAGCAGAGTCGATTTCCGTTTCAGCGGGGACGTCTGCTTCAAGTAAAACCTGCAAGCCGCCTTGAAGATCCAATCCAAGGCGTGGGGCGAGATCATGGGTGAAAAGGGTTTCATCGGTCACAGGATTGATGACGTTGATCTCTGAGCTGAAGTCAACCCACAGCGCGAGAATCAGGATCAACACAATGAGAATGATACGGGTGGTTAGGTTACGAATCATGCGTCAAATATCTCCATGCACAAAAATGCCAGCCTTTGGCTGGCGCGGATGCCATTATACTCCCATTAAATGATTTACGGGTATATCCATTTTTCGAACAAGACTGTCAGGTCGCATTTACAATGCTCTTCAGCTTTTGATCTTAATTTTTCGGATGTGGCGATCTCCCAGGCATTGCTTCGGGTGTAATCCTGCATGAAATTATCAAATACTTTTGATCCCATTTCATCTCGCAGTTCTTCAAAGAACAATGCGCCGCGTCCATAGATGATGCCGCTGTATTCTGCGCCGTTATAGCTTTTTACGGGCAAGCCGATGGGGATTTCCTCATTGCCCAGGTAAGCCCAGCGTCCCTCCAGGTCCTGACGAAACCCGCGCCGGCCTGCCTGCCCGTATTCATCTGTAAAATATTGCAGCGTGATAAACTGCGTGAGCGATTCGTCCAGCCAGGGATCATCCAGCTGGTCATTGCCGACCAGGTTATAAAACCATTGATGCCCCACTTCATGCGCCACGGTTGCCTCCAGATAAGGGTGGTCGGGGGTGAGGATCGATTCGTTGATGGCGATCATGCCGGGGTATTCAATGCCCAATGCCAGCGTGGGGGTCGAGACAAAATCCAATTCGGTGTATGGATAGGGCGCATAGCGTTCCTCGAAAATACGGATTGCGCGCGCGGCAATCTCAAGAGCCGCTTCTGCGCCATCCTGCAAATAATCACGTGTGTAAAACCTAAATTTAATATCGTCTGACTCCAGCGTGAAAACTTCATATTCCGGGCTCGCTGCCAGATAAAAATCGCGCACGGGTCCGGCTTCAAACCTTGTTGTTTGCCTGTTCCCATCTTCCTGGTGGCTGACCTCGCTTCCCGATGCAACCAGGGTCACCCCCTTCGGCGCCTCCACAGTAACAAGGAAGAATGAGATATCTGCATAGGTTACATCGCCCGACTGCGGGGGGATCTCGGAATTCCAGCCTTCGTCATCGTACACCGCGATCATGGGATACGCATGAGCGAGCGCGAGCACATCATCATAATAGGCTTGCACGCCGTAATTCAGATCAACGGTTTGCGGCACGGTAAGATCGAATCCCAACTTCAGCGTAATTGTTTCTCCCGGCTTAAGTGGGTCTTTGAGAGGTATGGTCATCAGGCTGTTGCTGAGCGAATACTTCGGGTTGATGACCTCGCCATTGATGGCGACTTCCTCCATCTCCATTTTGCCGCCCAGAATGTTGGCAAACAAATGGAGCTGCACTTCCTCCAGCGTGACATCTTCGGCGTTGGTGTAGAACACCGTTTCGTACCCGGTGACGTGCGTGAGGTCATCGGCGATGTTCAGTTCGATTTCGTAATAGCTTGCGTTGGGGAGTTTGTTTAAAATATCCTGGTACTCGGGGGCGAGTCCATTTTTGTAAATGGAACGGTCTGTGGGGGTGTTTTGAATGGGCGAAACTGGTTTGGGTGTGGATGAAGCCGGTTGACCAGTTATAAGGCACGATGTCAGGAAAAGAAGAAGGCATGGGAGCAGGAACGTCCTTTTCATTTGACAAATCCTTTTAAGAAGTCCAATGCCCGGGAGAGAACCTCATCAGGCGTTAAAAGATCGGTGTTTATGACGAGGTCGGCGTGTTCAAGCGCGTGGGAGAGGCGGCGTAACTGTTCCGCGTGATCGGCAGGCAGCCAGTTTAATTGGCGGCGGGAGGTGGAATTCTCAAAGGAACAGGCCAAAAAAACCAGCACATCTGGATCGGTGATGTGTTTCCACATATATTTGACGTGGGAATGTTCCTGCGCGATGTGACGGCAACGATAGCCGTTCCTTTCAAGGCCTGCGATCAAAGTGGATTTTCCCGAACCGCAGGGCCCGACGACGCCGATCAGAAGTTGTTGGTTGGGGTCATTCATTGTTGTGCAGGAGACGACTCAGTTCTTCTGTTCCACCCAGCACGGCAAGTGTATCACCTGCATGGATGATACTATTGTCGGAGGGGTGCATTTCCGAGTGGTGGTCACGGCGCAGCAATACGACATTGAGGTGGTAGTTGTCCTCCACATACCCGACGTTTTTTTCTGCGAAAGGTGATTGTTCCGAGACGGTGAGCCGCGCCAGGCTAAGCAGTTGACCTTCAATTGAAATGGGATTGGTGACATCCACTCCCGCGGCTGCCGCGGCAAAGACTGGGGCAGCCATTTCGGTGGCGCTGAGGGCAATGAATCCAAATTGATCCTGCAGGGCGTGCGCGAAATCGTCATCGAAAATTCTCACCACGACGTTGATCCTGGGGTTGATACTGCGTGCTTTGAGTGCGATCTGCAGATTCATGGCGTCGTTTTGGCTGGCGAGGATGATTGTACGCGCATCCTTGACGTTGGCACCCTCCAGTGCAATGGGCCGCGTGGCATCATCCTGGATCACAGGGATTCCAAGGTTGCGGGCTACACTGATTGTGTCAGTATCTGCATTGAATTCAAGCACCACGATCTGCTCGCCCATTTCATGCAGTCTCAAGGCGATGCGATAGCCGAGATGTCCCAGCCCAACAAGAATGATATGCTTATTAAAAGTGGAGGCTACTGCCATTTCCCATTCCTTACTGCGCGAGCGGCGATTGAAAAGCAGGCTGCCGAAGTCTGCCAATCCCTGCGCGAGCATGACGATACCGATGACGGGCATCAAGAAGTGAAATAATTGTAAAATAATGTGGTCTGGAAAATCCCTGTTTGGGGGCTGTAGGAAGGTGAGAGTCAGGACGGTGTAAATGGACTCGACCAGGCTGTTCACGGGTTCGTTAAACAACCTCGAGAAAAAGTCATACAGGATGCCGCCACCAATCACGGCGATGGAGAACCACAACAGGGGGCTGCGGAATTCCCCCAGTAAAATTGCCGTATCTCGAATGGATGCTTGAAAATGCCGCCAGCGATGCCCACGCCCGCCCGCAAGGTGTTCACGTGTTTTAACCATTGATGGGAAGCCTGACATTCATCCGCCTGACTTCATCGCCTGTGCGCGCAGAGACTTTTAATACAAGTACACTGATGTCGTCTGCAGGACGATTGTCGTCAAGGCTGATGGCGTGCGCAAGAAGCGCATCTGCCAGTTGCTGCGGGGTGGGGTCCTGGTCTTCAATGATCGAGCGGATGGTTTCGCTGACATTCATGGGTTGTCCCCGCCGTTCGCCAGCATGGCTGATGCCGTCGGTAAAGATCACGATCGTTAATCCGGTTTGGATCTCCAGCTCAGTGATGATGGGGCGAACGTTGCGCGATGTGCCAAGTGAAACACTTTCTTCGTTATGCGAGTCGATCTGCTCATCGCGGCAGATGAACATGGGTACGGGATTATTGCGGGTGAGCACAATGGTTTTACTATGCAGATCCACCGATGCAATGTTCAGGGTGCAGGTGACTTTGCCTGCCTTGTCGACAAATAGGGCGTCTGATGCAGCCCGGGCGGCGGCGCCATCCCGAACTCCCTCAGCCAGCAGGCCGATCACTTTCCTTACGACCAACTGTGAAACGGCTTTTGCGCCGCGTCCGCTTGTTTGTCCATCTGCCAGCACCACAGATACTCCGCCTGTTGGGCGCTCCACCACTTCAAGGGTATCTCCACTTTCAGAGACGGCATATTTGTTGATCTTTGCGACAGCAATTTGAATTTCCATGAGGTGATTTTACTATGTCTTTCCAATTATGAATGACTGATTTTCCTTGACGCTTCCGCATCCTCCCGATATAATCTGTCCGCTTAAAAGTTTGTAATCAAACAGACGGGCGTACTCTGCCCGTCTGATGTATGTAAAAGGAGAAAGTAACAATGACCCCACATCCCAAGCGTAAACATTCCAAGGGACGCCGTGACCGCCGCCGTTCACAGGATGCGTTGACCGCGGTGAATACCGTTGCCTGTTCCAACTGCGGTTCCATGCGTCTTCCACATACCGTCTGCCCGAAATGCGGTTTCTACAATGGCCGCGAAGTGATTCAGGTCAAGAAGGAAAAGAAAGCCGCTGAGTAGGGAACGGCTTGAGTATTTTCTGCAAAATGGGTCGTGACTTTCACGGCCCATTTGTGTTTTAACGGCCATGGAGATCTTATGAAACTCAATATTCAAAACACAGCTTTTATTTTTCCAGGCCAGGGTTCCCAAACGGTTGGAATGGGGAAGGAACTTTCTGCGCAATATCCCGTTGCCAGAAAGACTTTTGAAGAAGCAGATTCCATTCTCGGTTTTTCCCTCTCCAAACTGATGATGGAAGGGGCTGCGGAGGAACTTAATGACACGGTAAATACCCAACCAGCCCTGTTCATCCACTCGGTCTCTTCGTATCGTGTTTTCTCACACCTTTTTCCGGGACTTCAACCCGCCGCTTTGGCAGGACATTCTCTCGGCGAATTTTCCGCCCTTGCCGCCGCTGGAGTATTCTCCTTTGAAGATGGCTTGCGTCTTGTCCGTAAACGTGCGGAGTTGATGAAGCGCGCAGGTGGCCTCGCTGCCGGTGGAATGGCTGCCATTCTCAACCTTGATATTTCCATCCTGGATAAGGTTTGTACTGAAGCAAGCACTCCCGGCGAGGTTGTGCAGGTTGCCAACGACAATTGCCCCGGTCAGGTTGTGATATCCGGTTCAAAACCAGCCGTGGATCGCGCCATGGCGGGAGCAAAAGCTGCTGGTGCAAAACGCGCGCTGCCCTTGACCGTTTCTGTTGCCGCGCATTCCTCTTTGATGGCTCCCATTCAACAGGAATGGAATGAAGCTGTGGGCGCTGCGAATTTTTTAATACCTCAAATTCCGGTGATCGGAAACGTTCATGCCGGGCCGTTGGCGGATGGGGCTGCCGCACGCGGCGACATCATCGCACAAATGCAGTCTCGTGTTCGCTGGACGGAGTCTGTGCAATATATGCTGTCGAGCGGAATTGACACCTTTGTCGAAGCAGGCACAGGGATGGTGCTTGGTGGTTTGGTCAAACGTATCGCTGAAGGAATGACCATTTTGCCTTTGGGTAATCCACAGGATTTTGCGGCGTTGTAATAATGCGTGAGTCTTCCCGGTCCGGGGTTAATCCGGGCGAACCAGGGGTATGAAAAATTTCCTCCCCTGCTCGTTGGGATCATTTTTGTCACATCATCCTGTACACCGGCGGTGATTCCGCTTCCCAGTTCTCCGAGCGAGACACCGCTGCCATTCATCATCCCGACTACAGATACGCCAATCATCCTTCCGTAGGGAATTGCAACCGGGAACTTTACCTATTGAGTGATATGGATCTGTTACATATATAACGGAGAACTCATTACCTCCATTTATGAGTCCATGGCGCCGCGAGTAGTATAATAAATTCATGAACGCTATGACTGACAATTCGATTGTCAGCGCCGCTTCATCATTGCGGTTGTGGAAGTGTATCTGGTCGGTGCAATTTGCCCGGCCAATTTTTTTATTTTACGAAGACCCTAAAGGTTCTTGTCCCTTTAGGGTCTTATGATTTAAGGAGAACCATGAGACTTAGCAAGCTGGCAGGTGAGATCGCTGAATCTCCAACTTTGGCGTTGAATGAAGAAGCACGTTTGCTGCGTGAGCGCGGCGAAGCGGTCATCAATTTGGGAATTGGCGAGCCGAAAAACAAAACGCCCATTGCTGCGGTTCTGGCTTCGGCTGCAAAGTTAAGCAGTGGGGACGTGAAGTACACACCGCCTGACGGTTTGCCTTCAATGAAGAAGGCGGTGATCCGCTACACTGAAGAGAACTATGACCGGCTGGTTGCGCCAGAAAATGTGATCATTACCAATGGCGCGAAACAGTCCCTGTACAATATTTTTTATTCCATTTTGAATCCGCAGGATGAAGTCATTGTTATTGCGCCTTATTGGGTTTCCTATCCCGAAATGATCAAAATGTGCCTCGGTATCCCGGTGATTGTCACGCCTGAAGATGGCACATTTACACCGCGGTTCGAGGATATTGAACGCTCGGTTACATCTTCCACCAGGGCGATCATCGTCAACAGCCCAAACAACCCATCGGGGGCCGTGTATCCGCCGGGATTGATCGAAAAGGTGGTGGAGATGTGTGAAAATAAAGGCATCTTCATGATCTGCGATGATATTTATCACAAGCTAACTTTTGATCATGTTGTTGCGCCGCCTGCCTATTCATTCACAAGCAGGGACATAGAAAATTCACATATTATCGTGGTTAACGGCGTGGCAAAACTATACGGCATGACCGGATTTCGCATCGGCTGGGTGGTGGCACCGCGTGACATGATCCGGGTGATGACCAATGTCCTGGCTCAAACCACATCCTGTGTCTCGCCGATCGCCCAGGCGGCTGCAGAGGGTGCATTAAATGGATTGCAGTCCGTGGTGGAGGCACTGCGTTTGCAGATCCAAAACAATCGCGATGTGGTTTTGCAGGAAATGAAGACCTTCAATGGTGCGCGCCTGATCGAACCAAAGGGAACCTTTTATGCCCTGCCTGACCTGCGAGCCTTTAATGGAAATTCAGTGGAAGTTTCGAAATTTCTGCTCAAGAAGGCAATGGTGGTGACCGTGCCCGGCAGGGAGTTCGGGATGGAGGGTCACATCAGAATCTCGTTTGCTGGTTCTGTTAAAGATATTACTGAGGGCATTGCACGCATCAAATGGACACTGGACCCAACATCTCCCAATGAAATTTATATTGGTGACAGGAAGATGATAAGGGATTGGATGTAGTTGATCATACTGCTGCGAGTGTGTTCCGGTTCTTCGTCTGAGGCGGTCTTTTTCACTTGTAACCAGGAGCGCTTTAACAGACCGAACACCCAAACCTTACACACATGTAAGAGAGGAAACCATGAATAACCTGCTCAATATCAAAACCCCCGCCGAATCCACCGCGCAGGCACGCAAGGCGGATTACAACCTGTCGAATCAGGGTGTGTGTAATTTGCGCCAGGCATATTGGAATTTGACCACCGAAGCCCTGGTGGAGGAAGCCATTTTTCGGAATGAAGGTTCTCTTGTCTCGGGCGGGCCTTTTGTTGCAAACACCGGCAAACATACAGCGCGAAGCGCGAATGATAAATTCGTGGTGCGCCATACAGATTCAGAGAAGAATATCTGGTGGGGTGTTTACAACCGTCCATTTGCGGCAGAAAAATTCGAAGTGTTATACGACCGTCTGCTGGGATTTATGCAGGGCAGGGATGTTTTTGTACAAGATGTTTATGCGGGTGCTGATGAAGACTATCGTCTGCCTGTGCGCTTCGTGACTGAGCTGGCCTGGCACAGTCATTTCGTTCGCAACATGTTTGTTCTGCCGCAGTCGCTGGAGGAATATAAGCGTTTCATACCGGAGTTTACGATCGTTGCCATGCCTTCGTTCAAGGGTATGCCCGCTGTGGATGCCACCCAGAGCGACACTTTTATATGCCTCTCCTTTGAAAAAAAACTTGCCATTATTGGCAACACGGCTTATGCGGGAGAGATCAAGAAATCGGTGTTTACCATTTTGAATTATCTACTGCCTCTGGAGGGTGTATTGTCCATGCACTGTTCGGCAAATGTGAACCCGGCCAATGCGGATGATGTTGCACTGTTCTTTGGGTTGAGCGGGACAGGCAAGACTACACTCTCAGCTGACCCTACCCGCCGCCTGATCGGTGATGATGAGCATGGGTGGAGCGATCATGGTGTGTTCAACTTTGAAGGCGGATGTTACGCCAAGGTCATAGGTCTCTCTGCGTCCGCCGAGCCTGAGATCCATGCCACCACCAAGCGCTTTGGTACCATCCTCGAAAACGTTCCCTTTGACCCGATCACGCGCCTGATCGACCTGGAGGATGATACACTGACCGAAAATACCCGCGCATCCTATCCTCTTGAATTTATCAATAACGCCGTTCCGGAAAAGAAGGCGGGGCATCCCAGGAACGTGATCCTGTTGACCTGTGATGCCAGTGGGGTCATGCCTCCCATTGCGCGCCTCACTCCCAACCAGGCTTTATATCAATTCATCTCAGGCTATACCTCCAAGATCGCCGGCACCGAAGTGGGGCTTGGCAAGGAACCTGAGATCACTTTCAGCGCATGCTTCGGCGGCCCTTTCATGGTGCATCACCCATACAAATATGCGGAATTACTCAAAAACAAAATTGAACGATACAGCGTAACATGCTGGCTGGTTAACACGGGCTGGGTGGGTGGACCATACGGGGTGGGCAAACGCATTTCGATCAAATATACGCGAGCCTTATTAAACGCAGCGCTCAATGGTAAATTGGACAATGTGCAGTATTCGAAAGACCCGGTCTTTGGTTTTGAAGTCCCGGTTCACTGCCCGGATGTCCCAGACGAAGTGCTAAGCCCTGCAACTTCATGGCACGATATTAAGGAATATGATCGAAGATATAAAGACCTGGCTATGAGATTTAAACAGAACTTTGGGAAATATGAGAACGGCACTCCGCGAGAGGTTCTGGAGGCGGGACCAAGGGTCTAAAAAATGCTGAAAAGGCCGAACTCTTGCGAATTCGGCCTTTTCATACGGCCTATTGGCGGAAAATAAAGTTTCCATGGCCATAGGGCTGTCCATAAGCATCCGCATATTCCAGAATGTTTGAAAAAGGGGACTGAATCTTCTTGACAAAATTTACTATACAATGTATATTTACAGTGTATAGTAAATGAGGAGCAAACATGGTCAGACCAACACTAAAAAAACAAATTCCGAACTTGCAGGAAGCCATAAAGGAAGCAGCGTGGAAGCAGATCTCCGAATCAGGTGCGCCGGCATTATCCCTGCGGGCGATCGCACGCGAGTTGAAGATCACAGCGCCTGCCATTTATAACTATTTTCCCAGACGCGATGATCTGGTCACAGCGCTGATCGTTGATGCGTACAACTCCCTGGCGGATGCGCAGGAGTCTGTTCTGCTTGGCATTTCAGAGGACGAACGGGCCGAGCGTCTTTCAATGCTGGGGTTTGCTTATCGCGAATGGGCAGTCAAGTATCCCCAGCGTTATCAGCTTATCTTTGGCACGCCAATTCCAAACTACCATGCTCCTGATGAACTCACTCTCCCTGCTGCGGCGCGGGGATTGATTCCATTGACAAAAGCCATTCAAAATATTCATGTATCGGGGAAACTACGGACAGAAAGATTTGCGAAGATGACCCCGAAGTTAAGGTCCATGCTATCCGCATGGCAAAAATTTGAAGGCGGCTTTGACCTTGAAGTCTTGTATCTTGCGCTGGTCATTTGGAGCCGTGTGCATGGGCTGGTCACGCTTGAGATCGGCAATCAGATCCCTGCTTTTTTTGACGACCCTGCCGAGTTATTCCGTCGTGAAATAAACAATATTCTGATTCAATATTTATAAAAAGATCCCGATGAAAACGAATAAACTAAATCTTCCAACCGGTCTCCTGCTAATCCTCACGCCGATCTTATTTATGACAGCTTTTACCCTGCTGCAGATGAACTTTGAATATCCCGATATTTTGCGTCAGCCTGGCATTGTTGTGATGAAAAAATTTTCTGCTGGCGGAGTTGAATTGATCGCAAACTGGTATTTGATGGTCATCTCATCCATTTTGTTCATCCCGATCTCTGTCATGCTTCATCCGTAATTGATGCGGGAAGATACTCTTTTTATGCCAGTCGCAACAACTATTGGTGTGACTGCAGGTGTAGTGTAAATGCTGGGATTTATCCGCTGGCCTTTCCTTGTGCCGTCCCTGGCTTACACTTATTTGGACCCATCTGCCAGTGAAGCAACGCGTGCCGCGATTGAGGTGACATTCAATGCTTTTAATCATTATGCAGGGGTTGTGGGGTGGGTGAGCATTTGGGTTTTATTTTCACTGCGCTGTGGAGCATCCTTATCGCCTTTGCAATGCCCAACTCAAAGGTCTTTGGAAAATGGCTTGGTTGGCTGGGTGCGGCTGCGGGGGTTGGCATTCTGCTTGGAACATTGGAACCTGTGGGTGTGCCGTATGTCGGTTTGGTCAATGCAATTGCGTATGGCCTTTGGGCGATCTGGATCGCTATTCTTGGAGTTCGAATAATTTTTGTTAAGGAGTAGTAAAACAATGTCAATCGATCATGTAATATTTGGAACGGGAGCGATCGGGCGCGCAATTGCCGAGGAGCTTATCAAGCGTGGAGAATCGGTCCGCATGGTAAATCGTTCGGGCAGGATGGTGGAAAGCCCGGCCGGGGTGGAGGTTGTTGCATCAGATCTTTATGACCCGGCAAAAGTGAAGGAAGTGACGCGCGGTGCGCGGGTGGTTTATCAATCTGCTCAGCCTAATTATTTTGAGTGGCAAACCAAATTCCCGCCATTACAAAGATCGATCATAGATGGTTTGATGGGAAGCGGCATTAAGTTGGTGCTGGTGGAAAATTTGTATATGTACGGTGAGACGAATGGGCTACCGATGACCGAGGACATGCCGCACAATGCACATACCCGGAAAGGAAGGACGCGCAGTGCAATGAGCAACGCAGCGTTTGATGCACATCGCGCAGGGAGATTGTGTGTTACCTCCGGACGCGGTTCGGATTTCTTTGGTCCGTGGGGATTGCCGACAGCAGCAATGGGCGAGCGGACTTTCTATCCATTATTGCAGGGCAAGCCTGCCGGGTTGATTGGAAATATTGACCTGCCGCACACGCATACCTATATCAGAGATTTCGGCAGGGCACTAGTCACCCTGGGGGAACGCAGCGAAGCGGATGGACAAGCATGGCATGTGCCGAACGATAATCCACGGATCACTCAGCGCGAGATGGTCAATATGAT